>Ga0272442_10000236_pt1 | contig 92690 bp, 80 predicted proteins | sample SSMForm2O_FD_200262 | JGI IMG/M metagenome (GOLD analysis project Ga0272442, IMG submission 200262) | Marine sediment archaeal communities from Little Sippewissett salt marsh, Falmouth, MA, United States - SSM-Form-2O | ecosystem: Environmental > Aquatic > Marine > Wetlands > Sediment ...
CTGGGTCTCGTGAGCCTGCTCGATGAATACTCGCGCTTTCAACGCGGCCTGTGAACCGCCGTGGCACGGAACCGTACGCCCGGTGGTGTGAGAGGCGGGGGGCGTAAGCCCCCTGCCTACTCGATGCGCACCACGACCTTGAGCCGGCCGTTGGGCGACTCCAGCCGGCCGCTGCCGAGGTGGTAGACGATCAGCGGGGCTGTCAGGTAGTTGTCGCCGTCGTGGATGACCGGCGCGGTCTTCCTGCCGCCGAGCGTGACCGTCTTCCTGACCGGATCGTACTCGGCGATCTCGGCCTCGCCGGTGCGGCCCTCGCCGCGCACCCGGACATTGCCGGCAGCGACGATCCGGGATACCGAGCCCGGCCCGAACGAATCCGCCAGCGGGTCCTTCCCGACGGGCCCGGACTTCTTCTCCGGTTCCTGCCCCGGCTTCTTCTTCTCGCGCGCCGAGAAGATCACCCACAGCCGGTCGCAGGAGAGCGCGAGGCCCTTCTGGCGCACCAGCACCTCCCTGCGCAGGAACAGCCGGTGCCGCGCGTCCTCGTAGACGGCCCCGCCGGCGCAGTCGATGCGCGTCTTACGGGCCAGAGAAGGCCCGGGTTTCTCGTCGGGACCGGGTGGCGCCGTCTCTTCATCGGGTTTGCGGCCAGGCTTCTTACGGGGCAGGATGACCGCCACGGTCCTGCCGCGGGCCTCGAAGACGCCCCTGGCGCGGCGGAAGACGAAGCTCTCGGCGGCCACCGCGTCGCCGTCCTGGTAGATCACCGGGCGCTTGCGGCCCGAAAGGGTCAGCTTCTCGGTGGCCAGTTCGTAGCTGGCCTTTTCCGCGATCGCCTTGCGCCGCGGAGTACGGATCACGACGTCGCCGCTGGCGCACGCCTCGCGCGGCTCGGTTTTGGACTTGCGGCCGGGACCGGCTTCGGGCTTGGCAAAAGTCACGACCAGGTCGCGACAGCTCAGCTTGAGCTCGCCGCGGGTCGCCTTCACGTTGCCGGCGAAGGTGACGCGCGAGAGCTCGGCGCCCTGCCTGTCCCTGCCCAGTTGCCTGCGGCGGGCGCCGTCGGCACTGACCACCAGCTTGCCGCTCTTGAGCCCGGGGATACTGCGCGGCCCGGGTTTCTTCCTCTCCGCACCGGTTACCGCCGGCGGCTCGGGCGTTGCCGGGGTTTCGGGCTTCCGGGGAGACCCGGGCGCCGCCCCGGCGGAGGCCAGCAGCAGTAGTGCGGGGAGCAGGGAAGCGGTCATCGCCGTAGACTACTCTATGGTTATCCTGACGCGATCGCCCCTGGGGACCTGCATGTCGCCGGTGCGCACGTTGTAGAAGAAGCGCCGGGCCAGCACCTGGTGGTCTTCGTCCGTGCGTACGAGTTCCGCGGCCTCCCCGGCCCTGCCCTCCAGCCACAGTACTCCCGCCGGGTGGTCGTACCACCCGAGTTCGCCGCGGGCCACTCCCTCCGGGGCGCGAATCACCACCGAGCCGCGGGCGACCACCAGGTCGACCCCCGCGAGACGGCGCTTCTTCCCGGGGCCGGGATCGTTCCCGGCCTCGCGGGGCATTCCCAGCGCGGCCGGGCGCAGGGACGCTGCCAGCCAGCGCGAGCTCGCCGGCAGCGCCAGAGGCGCGCAGGCCGCCGAGCTTCCGGCGGCCAGAACAGGGCTGTCACCGGAGCCCGGCGCGTTCTCGGCGCGGAAGAACACCTCCAGTTCGTCGCAGTTCAGCTGCCGGGCCGCTTCCCCGCCCTTCAGCGACCTGACCTTCACGGTGACCTGGCGCGTGAAGTGCGCGCGGTGCCGCCCGGCATCGCTGTCGTATTCGAAGGTTGCCGGCCCGCCGGCGTTGATCACCGTCTGCAGCGGGCCCCGCAGCTTCCTGCGCCGGGCGGCCCGCTCGCGGGCGACGCCACCGAAATCCAGCCCGCGCGGCAGGGCGGAACCGACCATCGAGACGCAGACGTCCTCGCGCAACCGGACCCTCTGGGCCCAGCGCTCGGCCAGCAGGCCCAGCCCCCGGGCGCTGAGCGTGCGCCCCCTGGCCCGATCCAGCCAGGACATCTCCACGTAGAGGTCGCTGGTCAGCCGGGTCGCGCCGCGCGACCACTTGAGCTCCTCGCTGCGAATCACGACGTCCGGCTGCTCTTCGCCTGCGGGCAGCCGCCTGACCAGCACGCTGCCCTTCATCTGGCCGCTGCCCTTCTTGCGATCGTAGGAGCCCGTGCGACTGCTGGCCACCAGCTTGCCTCGCCCGTCGTCCAGGCGGCGCTCCATGGTCACGTCCTCGAGCTTGCAGACCGCGCCCCGGGTGTCCCCGCGGGCGGCCCTGACGATCAGCACCAGCCGGCCGTCGTCGGGGTCGAAGTACTTGAGGGTCACGCCGGTGATCCCGGTTCTGGGATCGGCGCCGTCCCGAGCGGACTCCTCCTCCGGCTCCTCTTCCGCCTCGGGATTATCGCCGCGGAGCCGCTGCTCCACGCTGGCGATCTCTCCGCGCCGCGCCTGGTCGGACACGATCGCGATTCTCCACACCAGCCAGCAGGCCAGCCCGGAACAGACCAGCGCGGCCAGCGCCGCCGAAGTACGCCTCATCAGCGGATTCACGCCCGGCGCCTCACTCCCCGCGATAGCGGGCCATGATCCCGTCCCACCTGCCCTGGGCACGCAACAGGTGCTCGATTACCTCGCGCACCGCGCCGCGACCGCCCTCGGCCCGGGCCACGAAATCGACCGCATCGCGGACCTCCCGAACGGCGTCGCACGGGCAGGCCGACCAGCCCGCGACGCGCATCGGCGGCAGGTCCACGAGGTCGTCCCCGACGTAGCCAACCTCGTCGGGCGACAGATCAAGCTTCTCGAGCAGCTTCTCGAGCTCCGGTTCCTTGAACCTGGCGCCGCCGATCACGTGCCGGATGCCCAGGTCCTCGCAGCGCCGGCGCAGCGCGGCCGAGTCGCGCCCGCTGAGAACCGCGCAATCCAGGCCGGCGCGCATCAGGTACTTGATGCCCGCTCCGTCCCGCGAGTTGAAGGCCTTGAGTTCGTCGCCGTCGGGGCCGTAGTAGAGCTTGCCGTCGGTGAGCACGCCGTCGACGTCCAGGACCAGGAGCTTGAGCTTCTCCAGTGACAACGGGCTACCTCCTGCTGACGCCGAGAGGGCACAAACCCCTCATCGCGCAAAGCACGCCAGGATCGCCAAGAAGAACTCTCTCTGAAATGACACTTGAGTGTTTCACTGCGGTCCTCTTTGCGGCCGTTGCGTTCCTGGCGCGAGTCAGGTCCTAAACCAGTCCCGCCGAGAGCAGGTCCTGGACGTCGAGCATCCCGACGACCTTGCCGCCGGCGTCGACCACCGGCAGCTCGTCGAACTGTCTCTCGCGCATCAGCGCCAGGGCCTCGGTGGCCAGCTTGTCCGGGGCGATCGTCAGCGGATCGCGGGTCATGTACTTCTCGATGGGGTCGGTCGCGGCGTCCATCTTCCCGCCGCTGTAGTGCCGGCGGAAATCACCGTCGGTGAAGAAGCCCAGCAGCCCGTCGTCTTCGTCGACGATGCAGGCCGCTCCGGCCCGGGGCATCATCGCGGTGAGCACCTCGAGCACCGGAGTCTCCGGCGGCACCCGCGGGCAGCGCTCGTCGGCGCGCATCAGCTCGCGGACCTTGAGCAACTGGCGACCGAGGTCGCCGGCCGGGTGGTAGCGGGCGTAGTCCTCCGCGGTGAAGCCGCGGGCCTTGAGCACCGTCAGCGCCAGGGCGTCGCCGACGGCCAGCATCGCCGCGGTCGAGGCCGAGGGCGCCAGCCCCAGGGGGCAGGCCTCCCGGATATCGCCGAGTTCCACGACGATGTCGCATTCGCCCCCGAGCGTGTTCTGCCTGGAGGCGGTTATGGCCACCAGGCAGGCGCCGATCCTGCGCACCTCGGGCAGGAAGCGCAGGACCTCCTCGGTCTCGCCGCTGTTGGAGAGGCAGAGCACCAGGTCCTCGGCCTGTACCGCGCCGAGGTCGCCGTGCACCGCCTCGGCGGGGTGCAGGAACAGCGCCGGCGTGCCGGTGGAGGAAAAGGTCGCCGCGATCTTCTGGCCGATAATCCCGGCCTTGCCCATGCCGGTCACTACCAGCCGGCCGCGGGCCTGCCTCTCCCCATCGGTGCGTTCCAGGACCGCCTGCACGGCGGCCTCGAAATCGGCGCCGATGCGCTCTCCCAGCCTGCGGATGACTTCACCCTCGTGGGAGAAGACCTGGCGCGCGTAGTCCAGATCGATCAATGCGTGACCCTCGGTATGGGAACCGGCCGCCGGGTGCGCGCGACCAAAGCTCTACTTGAGCGCGTCCTCGACGCTGTCGGCGTTCTCGATCAGCTTGTCGAGGCTGGTCAGCGCCAGGAGCTTGCGGACCCGCAGGTTGGCGCCGGCCAGGATCAGCCGACGCTCGGCGTCGGAGAACCTCTTGTGCATGGATACCAGCGCGCCCAGGCCGGCGCTGGACATGTACATCAGGTCGCGCAGATCCAGGACGACTCGCCCCGCGCCGGAGTCGAACTCGGTATTGAGAGCCGCCAGGAACTCGCCGCACTCGCGTTCGGTAAGCTGCCCCGAGGCCGCCAGGACGCGCGAATCGCCTTCCTGGCGCGACTTGACCTTGAGGACACCGCCGGCACCACCGGCTGACTGGCTCATCGCGCCTCCAACCGGGGCTCTCGCCCCTCCTGGAGCCGATACTAAGCCTGCAGCCCGCGGGCGTCAAGGCTACTTCCTGAAGATGGTTTCGTCCAACGGCCCGTGGGCGGTGAAGCTGCTCCTGGTGGTCAGCCAGATGGCGGCCAGGACCGTAATCGCCGTGCCGGTGAGAATCGCCACCATGATCGCGATCTGGTACTTGATCGCGGTCATGGGTTCCGTACCGCCGAGTATCACGCCGGTCATCATCCCGGGCAGGGCCACCAGGCCTATCGTGGCAATGGTCGCCACCGTGGGGCCCAGCGCCGCCTTGAGCGCCTCGCGCAGGTATGGCCGGGTGGCCTCGCCCAGCGTTGCGCCCTGGGCGAGGGCGTGCAGGAACTCGCGCTCGCGAGTGCGGATGGCCTCGTAGTAGCTCTTGAGGCCGATGATGTCCGCCCGCAGGCAGTTGCCCAGAATCATGCCGCCCAGGGGGATCGCGTACTGCGCCTCGAGCAGCCCCTCCCGGCCCAGGATCGGACCCAGGAAGTAGAGCAGGGGGATGGCCAGGCCGGCCAGCAACGCCGCGAACAGCGGCAGGACAAAGCGCCTGAGACGCAGGCCCGACCGCCGCACGATCGAAACGTCGGCCACCACCACCATGATCACCAGCCAGGCCCCGTTGAGCCAGGGGCTGTCAAGCCTGAAGACGAACTGGAGGTAGACTCCCACGAAGAGCAGCTGCAGGGTCATGCGCACCAGCGCGACGATCGCCTCACCGAAGAGCGCGACGCGGTTCCAGAGAATGATCGCCAGGGGGACGATGCACAGCGCGTAGACCGCGGCCATGCTCAGGGCGCTGAGGTCAATCGCGCCCTTCACGGCGCCCGAAGCCATTGCGGCGATCACCCCGCGCCTCCGGCCCTGGCCCGCTCGGGGAGCGCGATCGCCCGGCCTCCGAGGTCAAAGCCCTGCGGCGCGTGGCTGACGACCAGCACGGAGAGGTCGGTCCTCTCGCGAAAGAACTCCAGGACCGCGTCGCGCGCCGCGGTGTCCAGAGCGCTGGCCGGTTCGTCCATCAGGAATATGCGCCGGTCGAGCAGCAGCGCCGAGACGATCGCCGCGCGCTGCTTCTCGCCGCCCGAGAGCCTGACCACGTCCTGGTCGAGGAGCTCCTGCGGCAGCAGGAAACGCTCGAGCAATTCGGGCAGCTTCTCGAGGTTCCCGCGCGCACCGTGATTCGCACGGTACTCGAACGGCCGCTCGAACTCCTCGCGGAGCGTGCCGGCCGCCAGCACCGGCTCCTGGGCGACGTAGGCCAGCTGCGTTCGCAGCTTCCATACCGAATGGCCGGTGACGCGCTCCCCGCGGACGAAGACGTTCCCGCTCGCGGGGACCGCGAAGCCCATGACGCAGCGCAGGACGCTGCTCTTGCCCGAACCCGAGGGCCCGGTGAGCGTCACTCGCCCGCCCTCCGGCAGCGCGAGGGAGAGATTCTCCAGCACGCTGCGGCCCTCGAAACGCAACGCGAGGTTCTCGATGCGGATGGCAGCCGCTTCGGCGGTCTTCATGCGGAGAGATCATATTCGGGAGATGGGCAACGGTCAAAGCGAGGACCCCCGTGCGCGTCAACTGGACTTGGCGACCACCTTATCCTATGATCATCAGAAGCAGCAGGAGCAAAGGAAGCGCTCAGAACGTGAACGCCAGATTCCGCATGACCGGCAGGACTCCGATCGAACTGGTCCTCGACTGCAAGGCGACTCTGGGCGAGGGCGTCTGCTGGGACGCCGGGCGGCAGCTGCTCTACTGGGTGGACATTCCCGAGGGAACGGTCCACGTCTTCGATCCGGCGACCGGTGAGAACCGCAGCCGCGCGGTGGGGCAGCCTGTCGGCGCGGCCGTACCCACGAAGTCGGGCAAGCTGCTCGTGGCCATGCACCACGGCTTCGCCCTGCTGGACACCGGGACCGAAGAGCTGAAGCCCCTCCTCGATCCCGAAGAGGACAAACCCGACAACCGCTTCAACGACGGCAAGTGCGACCCCGCGGGGCGCTTCTGGGCCGGGACCATGCAGTTGAAGGCCGAGCGGGGGGCCGGCGCGCTCTATCGCCTAGACGCGGATCTCACGGTCCACATGATGGTCGAGGGCGTGAGCGTATCCAACGGCCTGGCCTGGAGCCCGGAACTCGACCGCATGTACTACATAGACTCCCCCAGACGGGAGGTGACCGTTTTCGACTACGATCACGAATCCGGGGATATCACCAACCCGCGCGCCGTCGTGCGCTTGTCCCCGGACGAGGGTCACCCCGACGGCATGACCATCGACGAGACCGGCATGCTCTGGGTGGCGCACTACGGGGGCGGCTGCCTCAGCCGCTGGGACCCGGCCAACGGCGAGCGGATCGACACGATCCCGATGCCGGTCCGAAGGGTGACCGACTGCGTCTTCGGGGGCCGGGATCTGGACATCCTCTACGTCTCGACCGCGCGAAACAAGCTGACCGAAGATGAACTCGAGCAGCAGCCCGCCGCCGGCGGGCTGTTCGCTCTGAAACCGGGCGTCCGAGGAATCGCGGCGCCACCGTTCGGAGCCTGAAGGCAGGAGAGGAGACAGCTATGGAATCAGGTCTTTCGATGGCGGAGAAGAAGGTGCTGGTGACCGGGTCGGGCACCGGGATCGGCCGGGGAGTGGCGCTGGGATTCGCGGAGGCCGGGGCGGACGTCGTGCTGCACTACGCCCACAGCGCCGAAGGCGCCCTCACGGCGGCCGAGAAGGCGCGCGAGCTCGGGGTGCGGGCCACCGCGCTGCAGGCCGACTTCTCGCGGGTCGAGGAGGCCCGGCGCCTGGGCCGCGAGGCCGTCGAGTTCCTGGAGGGCATCGACGTCCTGGTCAACAACGCCGGGATCACCATGAACCGGCCGTTTGCCGAGGTAAGCGCCGAGCAGTTCGACACGCTGTACAACGTGAACGTCCGGGCGCAGTTCTTCCTCACCCAGGAAGTGCTCCCGACGATGCTGAGTGCCGGCCGGGGCTCGATCGTCAACATCACCTCGATCCACGCATTCCAGGGCTTCCCCGAGCACGCGGTCTACGCCGGCACCAAGGGGGCGATCATGGCCTACACGCGGGAACTGGCCGTCGAGCTCGCACCCCGGAATATCCGTGTCAACGCCATCGCGCCCGGGGCGATTGCGGTGGAGAGCCACCGGTCGGCGATCGTCGACCACGACCCGGATGCCTGGGGCCAGGTGATCCCCGCCGGGTTCGCGGGCGGCCCGCAGGACGTCGCCGAGCTCGCGGTCTTCCTGGCTTCCGATCGCGCGCGCTACATCGTCGGTCAGACGCTGATCATCGACGGGGGCACCACCGCGTGGATGCCCTTCAGCGACGCATTCCGGCACCCGATCAGGGCCAGCTTCGGTAAGGGATACGTGCCCGGCCTGTAACCCCTGCCGCCTGTAGCTGGAGGCGACCGGGAATGTACAGGGGCTGTACATTCCCGGCGGTCCGGCACACCCGACTCAGGACACTCCGACATTCGCGCAGGCACAGTCAAGTTGCAGTTTTAGGAGGCCTATGTCCGCTTGCGGATGCCAGGTGTTATTGAAGAGTATTCTGGCACCGGGATTGCTAATCCCTATGGAATAGCGGGTGCAGATCCACCGGGAATACACACTTGGGATCACTGAACGGAAGTCATGCTCCTCCGTGAGCGGGTCTTGCGAGGGGCGGGCCAACTTGAACGCGAAGCCCTGCCGTGGCGCTTCGGGAGTCCGGGCACCGGACCGATGGGAGGAGGAGAGAACTTGAACAGGTTCGAGGGGGTATTGGCAGGTCTGGCGGTTCTGGCACTGGCCGCGGGGGGGGCCGCCGCTGAGCCGGTCGCCCCCGCCGGAAAGAGCCGCGGGTCGGCGGCCAAGCTGGACACGGTAGTGGTCACCGCCACTCGCACGAAGAAGAGCCTCTTCAACGTGCCCGCCAGCGTGGAGGTGCTCGACTCCGAGGAACTGCACCATCGCAAGGTCGTTCGCACCGTGCCCGAGGCACTGCGAGAAGTTCCCGGCGTGATGGTCCAGAAGACCGCCCACGGCCAGGGCTCGCCGTTCATACGCGGGTTCACGGGGTTCCGCACGCTGTTCATGGTCGACGGCGTGCGCCTCAACAACTCCGTCTTCCGGGACGGCCCCAACCAGTACTGGAACACCGTGGACCCCACGGGCCTGAAGAGCATGGAACTGGTCAAGGGGCCCAGCTCGGTGCTCTACGGCAGCGACGCGGTCGGCGGCACGGTCAACGCCCTGACTCTCGACCGCGAGGAACTGCCCGGCGGATCACAGTGGGAACGCCGGGTGTTCTACCGCTTCGCCAGTGCCGAAGAAGCGCACGTCGCCCGCGGCCAGACCAGCGGTCGCATCGGCGACCTCGAGCTGCTGGTCGGCGGCGTGCTCAAGGACTTCGGCGACGTCGACTCCGGCAAGGACGTCGGCAAGCTGCCCAAGACCGGCTACAAGGAGTGGGACGCGGACGTCAAGGCGGTCTACCACCTGAAGGAGAACATGCGCCTGGTCTTCCTGCACCAGGAAGTCCACCAGGACGACGTCTGGCGCACGCACAAGACCGTCTACGGACTGAGCTGGAAGGACACCACCGTCGGAAGCGAGCTCAAGCGCGCCCTGGACCAGGACCGGAGCCTGACCTACCTCCAGTTCCACGCCGAGGACCTCGGCTGGTTCGTCGACGCGGTCAAGGCCAACGTCTCCTACCACCTCCAGGAGGAGGAGCGCTACCGCCGGCGCGGAGACAACCGCGTGGACCGGCAGGGCGTGGAGGTCGGGACCCTGGGCCTCTGGGTCCAGGCGGAAAGCGAAACTTCGATCGGGCACCTGACCTACGGCGTGGAGTACTACCACGACGAGGTCGACAGCTACAACAAGAAGTGGAACGCGGACGGTTCCTTCAACGAGGACGCCATCCAGGGGCCGGTGGCCGACAACTCCGAGTACACCAACCTGGGCCTGTACCTCCAGGACGAGTACACGTTCTTCGAGCGCCTGACGCTCACCCTGGGAATTCGCTACAACCACGCCGAGGCCGACGCCGGCAGGTTCGAGGACCCCGAGACCGGCGAGGCCGACTCCTTCGACGAGGACTGGGACTCCTTCACGGCCAGCGGCCGATTCCTGTTCCGCGTCGACGAGGGCGAGCACTGGAACGTCTTCGGCGGCGTCTCGCAGGGTTTCCGCGCTCCGAACCTGTCAGACCTCACCCGGCTGGACACCGCGCGGACCGACGAGATCGAGACCGCCGCTCCGGGTCTGGACCCCGAGAAGTTCGTGGCCATGGAGATCGGCGTGCGCGCACGCTACGAGAAGGTCGCGGGCCAAGTGGCCTACTACTACACCGACATCGACGACCTGATCATGCGCACGCCCACCGGCAACGTGATCGACGGGGACAACGAGGTCACCAAGAAGAACGCCGGCGACGGCTACGTCAACGGCATCGAGGCCTCCGCCCGCTACCAGTTCCACCCGGAGTGGTCGGTGCTGGGCGCGGCGACCTTCATGGACGGGAAGGTCGAGACCTACCCGACCTCCGACCCCGAGCGCGTTCGCGAGCCGATAGACAGGCGCATGCCGCTCACCGGCTACATCGGCCTGCGCTGGGACCACCCCGACAGGAAGTACTGGGTGGAGGGCCTGTGGGTCGCGGCCAACGAGGCCGACGACCTCTCCACGCGCGACAAGGCCGACACCCAGCGCATCCCGCCCGAGGAGGGCACGCCCAACTACGCGATTGTCAACATTCGCAGCGGCTGGGAAATCAACCAGTGGGTCAGGCTCTCGGTCGCGGTCGAGAACCTGACCAACGAGGACTACCGCATCCACGGATCGGGACAGACCGAGCCGGGAACCAACGTCGTTTTCGGCCTGGACTGTAAGTTCTAGTCCGGCAGGACTGAGAGCACTGCCCTCCGGCAGGCCGTCGCCAGGCGGCCTGCCGGTTGCTTTGGTGCGCGCAACATGAGAGGCGCGGCGGTGTACACCGCCTGCACATGGTGCGGCGAGCAGCTGATCACCCCGCCAGGCAGTCGCGGGGGGGCGCTCACCGCGCGCCACCCCAAGCGGTTGCTGCATCAGGCCTTAGGGCGTTTGCCAACGCTGTCCGGTCTGGCCTGATGTTTGCTTGGATAATGGCTGAAGATTCGATCGGTCCCGTGGCCACAGGTCGGGCGTAGGAGATTCTGTAGGGAGGCGCGCGTTCTTGAAGCTGTTTTCCTGGGGCGGGAACCTGAGCTGGCCGTGGGCGCTTTCGATACTGCTCCACGGCGGCCTGCTGGTCGGTGCAGCCGCCGCCGGTCTCGGCGTGAGCTTCAGGGCTCCCGAGGACGTCCCGGTGGTGATCAGCACCGACGTGCGCCCCGAGCCCATGGTCCTGCCCAGAAGCTGCCGGGTCATCTTCACCGAACCGGTCCGCGCCGAACCCGAAATCGAACGCCCGCCGGCCGAACTCGACCAGCCCGATACCGAAAGGCGAGAAGTGCAGGAACCGCCCGAGCCGGAGCGGCCCCGCAATAGCATCGCGGTTCCCTGCGAGTCTATCCCGAAGGAAGTCGTGCAGCCGAAGCCCAGTCGCCCCGTCGAGGATTCTCCCTCGCCGGATCCGCAACCGGTTGCGACCCGCACCAGCCCCAAACCGCCGGTTCCCGTAGCCGGTAATCCGCCCCCGCGCTACCCCGCCGCCGCCCGGCGGCGCGGACTCGAGGGCACGGTGATCGTCCGTCTGCGTGTGGACGCCCGCGGCCGCGTCCTGGCGGCGGAAGTCCTCAAAGGCTCGGGCAGCAAGCTGCTCGACGGCGCCGCGCTCGCGGCGCTCAAGCGCTGGCGCTTCACGCCGGGACAGGACCAGAAGGGCACGGTGGAATCCACCGTAACCGTGCCCGTGGAGTTCGCACTGCGCGAACGGGAATAGCCCGCGGATTCAAGCTCCAGGTGCACCCCTTGGTGCAAATCGGTAGCAGGGTAATGGCCTCTCTGAGGTTTGGCAGGCTTCTCTCTGCCTCTGGCTCCGGGCTAACGGGGCCGCCCCTTGCGCCCGTAGCCTCCGACGCCGATCCTCCCCGGGGTGCGACCGACGCCGAAGGCGGCGGGCTTCCGCCTTCGCTCCTGCGGAGCTACGGCGGGACAAGCCAGGGGCTGGGAGACCGGTTCTCCGCAAGTTTGCAGCCTCCCGGGCTGCTTCCCATGCTCCGTGCGTCATCACCGTCGACCCTTACCCGCAGGAGTGGGGCCGACGGTGATGACGCGCGGGGCAAAGGGAAGCCCGGCTCCGGGGTCGGATCCGGAGGTTCTCTGCCCAGGTCGAGGCTCTTGCTGCTGACGTGTCCGACTACCGCGTCAGCCAACTTGTGCTCGACTCTAAACTCCGGGCTAACGCTTTTCGCGGGGTTCGGGGTTGACTCCCTGCTGATGCCCGCCTTCCCGCGGGCGCAGTACTTGACAACCACCTCGCAGTTCGAGCCGAGCAACACCTGCCGGTTGGAATCGCTTACCGGCGAGATCACATCGGTGGAGCTGGTGACGGGTGTGCTGACCCCGATCTTCGCGCTGGTGCAGGTGGTGCCGGTGCTCAGGAAGCTGAAGCTCGAGCACAGGCAACTGTCGATCGGCACCTCACTCCAGCGAAGCCCTGGCCTTGCGTATCTGCTCCGCGTACCGCGCCACGCGAGGGTCAAACCGCATCGACTGGGCTTGCGCCAGCGCATCCAGAGCCTTCTGGTATTGTGATCGATCGACGCGGATCTGTGCGATTTCCAGAAGAGCTCGCCTCTTGTGAGACTTGACGCGTGAAGCACGCTCCAGGGTTAGCAGGGCTCTCTCCGACTCACCACCGTCCCTCTGAAGGCGAGCAAGCATGAGCAGCGCATCGCCGCTCATCGGGCGTGCGCGGAGGGCGGCATCAAGGTGGTTTCTTGCCGATTTCCCGTCGCGTCTTGCCAGGGCAATCTTCGCACGCACGAGATGGATCCTATCGGGATGCTTCCGGTCTGCGGGCAGCTTGCGGCCGATGAGCTTCTCGGCCAGGAGCGGGCGCCCCGCATCCAGCAGGGCCCCTGCGTAGCGAACGAGACGGGCGGTTGAGAGCTTGCCGCTCGTGCTCGCTTCCGAGTAGTGGGACACCGCCTTCTCGTACAGTCTCTCGTTGAAATACAGGTCACCGAGCGCGAGAAGCACCTGCTGGTTCGCCTTGCACAGCCTGCGCGCGCATTCCAGCATAGTGATCGCCCGGCGGTTCTTGCCTCTGGCCATCTCGATATTCGCGCGCAGCTGCCAGTACTCGGCCCTGCCGGGAGTCTTTTCGCACAGCACCCGAAGCAGGGGAGCCGCGTCGTCGGCGCGTTCCTGCATCAGCAGCGATCTTGCCAGGCCCGCTGTCGCTTCCCTGTCTCTGGGCTCCAGAACAAGGACCTGTCGATAGGCAGACTCGGCGGCCACGGCATCACCATTTGCGACGTGACAGTATGCCAGAAGCTTGACCGCTTCTGACCGCTCGGCCCCCAGCTTGAGAGCCCTGCGGAGGGGGTCGACTGCGTTCTCCGTTCTGCCCCGCAGTATCCTTACTCGAGCCATCAGCAGCCAGGCACGCCGGAAGGACGTGAGTTTCCCCAGGGCGGTCTCGAGTGCCTTTTCGGCTTCCGCGAAGCGTTTGCCTTTCGCCAGCATCGCGCCAAGGGCGAAATCCAGCGCGGCGGATGCCTTGGGGCCAGTTTGCGCCCGCAGCTGCTTGATGGCGGCGCCCGGGTCTTTCTCGAATAGTGAAGAGGCCGCTGCCAAATGTCCGGCTTCCTCGCGCGTGACCGTCGGCTCGAGGGCCGGCGGGCCGGACCTCTCGGAGGCATGCGCGGCAGACGCCGCACAGAGCAGCACCGGCATCAGAATCCCGACCATGCGCAATCCTGCTGTCTTCGTATTCATCTTCATCACTTCTCCAACCGGAACCGGATGCGCTGTCTGGCGAGCACCCTCACGGCCCTTCCGCTCTTAAGGGGAACGGAGAACCGCCAGCGTCTTGCCGCGCTGCAGGCCGAGTCGTCGAAGACGCGCGGCGGTTTCGAATCGACGACCCTGACCGTCTTGACGGTTCCGTCCGCTTCGATCTCGAATTCGATGTCCACGTAGCCCTCTATGCCGCGCTGCCTGGCTTGGAGCGGATAGAGCGGTCTCACGGGTACGAGCAAACGCGGTGGTGCATCAAGGTCGCGAACGGTGAACGCTACCGGACCGGTCGGCTTCGACACCGGAGCGGGAGGCGCGGCAACACGGAAATCCACCGCGACATCCCCCAACCCGGGCTGCAGGCTGGTCATCGGCAGTGCCAGCGTCCTCGCCAGTGACGCGTCGGGCCTGAGAGGCTCAAGTGTTCTGAGCTCCCTCCTGGCCTCAAACCTGGGTTTCGGCCGCTCCTGGCGTGCTGGCGCTTTGGCCTGCTCGGGAGTGCTCTCAGGCGGTGCTGCCACAACCGGGATTTCTACCAGGTCAAGAGCAGGGCGCGACCCTTCGCCGATTACGTCGAAGACGGGCAAGAGGGCGAAAAGCGCAAGCGTCAGCGCGAAGGCGAGTACTACGTAGAACACCTTCGCCGACGCACTCGCGCCCAACGAAGGAAGCCGGGCCGCGTTTTCGGTCATGGCCCCTCCCTCTTGGCGGCGACGCTGACGTTCGTGGCGCCGGCCAGCTTGCATTCATCGATCACGTCGACGAGAGCACCGCTGTCCGCGCTGCGATCGACGAGCAGAATGACGGGCATGTCCTGCTCGCGTAGCTCGCGCGCCACCAGGGCCCTCACACCGTTGAGCGAATACTCCTGCCCCCCGTAGACGATGCGCCCGTCCTGTGTTATGGCGATCAGCAGACTGTGTTTGTCGAGATTCTCGGCGGAGGCGGCCGTCGGCTTCTGGACTTCGACCCCGGTCTCCTCGACGAAAACCGTCGTCACGATAAAGAATATTAACAGGATGAAGACCATGTCCAGGAGGGGCGCGACATTGATCTCGGGTGCCCCCTCCGTTCTTGCCCGGGAACGTCCTATCTTTCTCAGGCTCATGTCGATGCCTCCGGCACTTGGTTGCGCGTTGGTCGCTTGTGAAGCATCGCCTGGTGCGCGCCAAGGCGGTCTAGAACGTTCCTGATCTGGGCGATCAGGCGCGCCGAAGCATGTGAGCTCACCAGTCCGGGGATAGCGACGATCAGGCCGACCTGCGTTGTGATCAGTGCCTCCGAGATCCCCACGGACAGCATGTCCATTGACGCAACGCCGCGCCCCCCCAGCGCGACAAAGGTCGCAATCATGCCCTTGACCGTGCCGAGCAGGCCCAGGAGCGGCGAGCACAGGACCAGCGCGCGAAGAATGCCCAGATGGCGCTCGCAGGAACGCAGTTGCCTGACGCGGTAGTCCTCGATCTCGGCGCACGGAGAGATATCGCGAGCCGCTTCAGCCGCGGGTGCTGCATTCGCCCGGGCATCGGCTGGCGCGGCAGGCCGCGCCGGCGTGCTCTTGCCGTGGGTCGCGTTGCATTCGGGGGACAAGTTCCTCATCCGCCGTGAAGCGAACAGAAGCGGAACGTACAGCCGCAGCGACAGGTACCATATTCCGAAGGACACGGCCGCCATAACCGGCATCAGAATGCCGCCCGCTTGCCAGAACCGCAAGAGCAACGCGACCGATTCGTTCATGGCGTCGTTCCCGTTCTTGAGGCCGCGGCGGGGCACTCGTTCAATATCGCCAGGGCCCCCCCTTCCAGGCCGTCCGCAATGGCTCGAACACGCCGGGCCAGGACGGCGTGCAGCAAGAGCAATGGTATAGCGACAATGAGACCCGCTTCCGTCGTAACCAGGGCCTCGCTGATACCGCCGGAGAGCATCCGGGCGTCCCCGCTGCCGAATACGCTGATGAGTCTGAAGGTGTGAATCATGCCCGTGACCGTCCCGAGCAGCCCCAGAAGAGGCGCTATGGCCGCACCGACCGAAAGGACACTTAGCTTGCTTTCCAGTACCGGCACTTCTGCCAGGATCGCCTCGTGAAGGACTTCCTCGAGCTGATCCCGCGGTTCTTCCGCATGGGCGAATGCCTCCCCGAGAAGCCGGCGCAAGGGACCACGTGCCTTGGCGGCAAGTTCCCCGGCCTTTTCCCTGTCGGAGAAGAGCGACCGGGCGAAAGGCATGACCCGTGAGTCCGAAGCGACCGGTATCCGCCAGAGCCGGCAGACCTTCCAAATCCCTACCAGGACGCAGACCACCGCGAGCGCGAGGATCGGGATCATCACCGGTCCTCCGGCGCGCACCTCCTCCAACAAGCTGCGTTGCGCGCGCAGCGAACGGAGCGCCGCGCCCCCTGACACGTCCAGCGGCACGGTTGCCGTTCTTCCGTTGGCAAGCCCCAGGACCGATTCCCTTTCTCCCTCCTTGGCAAAAGACCGCACGTGCGGATGCGAGCTGCCATGCTGCATGCGCACCAACCCGGCGGGATCGGACTTTTCCTTGCCGGCGAACAGAGCGCCGACCCCGCCGATCTGGACGAACGTACCGGTCCGTTCCCTGCCCGCTCCGTCGATAGCACTGCCCGGCATCCGTCGAACGCGTGAACAGGCCCGAATGTGCCCGAGCAGGAGGGTCAGCACTGCGTGACTGGCATTCCCCGGACCGGTTGCGCCGCTCCTGCGGTCCAGCAGCTCATCGGTCCGTGCGAGGTCGCCTTCGAAGGCCTTGCGGTCCAGCAGGGAGAAATGCGTTTCCGCGTTCCGCCGGGCTTCTATCAGCGTGTTCCATGTTCCGTCGAGAAGCTGCTCGAGCCTCCGCGACTCCCGGTCCAGTTCAGTGAGACGGCTGCCCCTCGCATCGCTGACCAGGACATGCTCTCTCCACCTTTCGCGCAGCCGGGCGACTTCACCTTCCAGGCGCGTCAGTTCAGCCGCCTTCTTCAGCCTCTCGTCCGCGATCCGCTGCCGGGTGGCGATGAGCCGCTTCTTGCCTGCCTCCAGGTCGGCGCGGGCCTTTCTTACCGCCTTTGAGAGCGCGGCATTCCCGGGGCCCTCGGGGGCATCTTGAGCACGGGCATGATCAAGGCATGCCGCGGCCAGGAGCAGGGCAGGAAGGAGAACCGCAGGTCTCCTACTCATCGCCTTCCCCCGTCTCCTTCTCCGGCACCTCCGACACCTCCTTCTCTTCCTCTTCCTCTTCCTTCTTTGCTTCGGGAGGGGGCAGAGGAAGCGCGACCAGTACCGGCGGCGACTCCTTGCGCTTGACCTCAAGCGCGAGAGCCACCTGCGGGGCGATCTCGTCGTGGGATTCCCTCGTCCACTTGCCCCCGGAACGCTTCAGGACGCCCGCCCGTTTGCGGCCGGGTGCGAGATAGAACCCGGCAGCCCCGCCGAGGTAGAGAACGTCGACCTCCAGCCGTTGTCCGCCCTCGAATGCCACGACTTGCTTGACGGCGTGAATCCCCGAAAGGACCCGCTGCATGTCGTGGCCGAACGCGACAACCGTGCGCAGGCGTTCGACGGCGTTGTTTGCCGAGGCTTTCTCGCCAAGGCGCGTGCGAAGGAGTTGAGCGCCGGTTTTGAGCCTTTCCTGAAGCGGCGCGGGAAGCAACCCGTGCTCGTCAAGGACCTCCCGGCCCCCTTCTGCTGCGGAACGCGCGGTGGCCGACAGGGAGGCCTTCATCTTCGCGACCCGGCCGGCCAGACGCTCACGCGCCGTCCGCTCCTGCTTCTCCTTTGCCTCGAAGCCACCGATGGCCTTCTGCAGCCGCTGCTTCTCGGCCTTGTGCAGCGCGATCATGGCATCGAGCTGACCGCTCTGCTCGCGCCAGGCAGTCTTCTCCCTGTTCTCCTCCAACTCGACCTGCAGGAGTTCGGAGACCAGAGTCTCCAGGGTTCTTGCAGCAGGTTGGCGCTTGTGCTCACGCCCTTCCTGAGCAGGGCTCCCGCGTGGCGTCAGGACTGCCACTGCAACGCACAGCACGAGAGCACGCCCGGCGCTGCGGGCGCGCCCGGGCGTGCCCGCATGCGCTGGAATGCAGATCTTCACGATGCACCTCCTACCACTTGAACCCGACGCCGAAGTAGAGAAAGCGACCGGGCTCGTTGACGACGGCGGGGTTGGCGCCCGCGCCGCCGATCACGTCCCACTCGTAGGAATTCGCCACCGTGTACTTGCAGTCGAAGACGTTGTCCACGCCGACATTGACGGTGAAGAGCTTGAAGCGGTAGCCCACGCGCAGGTTCATGACGTCCCACGCGGAAAGGCGCTGCTCCCCGGCGTCCTCGTCAATGTCGTCGGCCTTGTTGGAATGAACCCACTCGGCGGTTCCGAAAAGTCCGGCGTCCTCCTGACCGAAGGGTTTCTCGTTGCTGTAGCTCAGCGCCAGCCGTCCCTTGAGCGGCGCTATCTGCCCGAGGTCGTCATCGTCGTTGTTGTCGGGATGATCGTCCTTGCGCCCGCGTTGCCAGGCGAGCCCGCCTTCCAGGGAGAACCCGCAAATCAGACCCACGCGGGCCTTGAAGTCGCCCCCGTAAATACGGGCGTCGATGTTCGTGTAGCTCTTGTACCCGGCGAGGTTGCTTTCCTGGTAGATGTAGTCCTCGAGATCGGAATAGAACCCCTTGGCCTGGAACATCCAGCGGTCGCGTTCGTACTTGAAGCCCAGGTCGAACTCCGTGTTGGCCGTGGGCTCGAGTTCGGGGTTCCCGAAGAAGGCGGGGTTGCCCTGTATGTACCGCTCCGTGCCCATCGGCGTGCGATAGCTGCGTCCGGCGCCGCCGAAGATCATGGCGTCCTCGACCAGAAAGCACTTCGCCGACACGTGTCCGCCCAGGAGGTGATCGACCTGGCGGTTCTCGTCCGTAACACTGCTGGTGTGCACCAGCTCCTCGTCGGCCTCCTGCCGAAAGCAGTCGTAGCGCAGGCCCAGGCCCAGCGACCACTTCTCGAACTTCTTGTCCGCCTGGACGTAGCCGCCGACGCTAAGGGTGTCCACTGACGGAATGAGGTTGTTGTTTAGCTTGGCGCCGGTCAGGGTGTTGAAGACGTCGCCCCACCAGTCCCGGTGGTACATGTCGACACCGTAGGTGAACGTCGCGAAGTCGGTCTCGGTCACGTTCTGGATGCCGCACCCGGTGATGACCGACTCGACCTTGTTGTTCTTCGGCACGGCTACGGCGCGGAGGTCCTGGAAGGGATAGTGTTTCACCTCATTGCGATAGAAGGAGACCGCGAGCCTTCTGGAGAGGTCCCCAAGGTCGCGGATCTCCCAGCTGGCCTTGCTGAGATTGGTGATCTCCTCTTCAGTGTCGAAGACGACCCGGGGCGTCAGTATGTCCTCCGCCCTGCCATAGGTGTGTTCCAGCAGGATGGTCTGGCGGTCGTCGGGTGTGAAAAGCAGCTTGCCCCAGACGTCGTGCTTCTCGAACGCCTCCGAGCCCCGTCCTTCCTCGTTGTAGGCTGCGGCCAGGCCCTCGCGCGCCTTCCAGAGCCTGTCTCCGCCACCGTCCCTGTACTGGTCGGAATCGGAGAAGTTGTACCCGAAGAGTCCCTGGACCCGCTTGTCGCCGCCGCTCATCGCGAACCCGGCGCTGTGGAAACCGTAGCTCCCGGCCTTCTGGAGCATTTCGCAGTTGAATCCCGGCTTCGGCTTCTTGGTGATCACGTCCACGTAACCGCCCAGGCAGCCGGGCTTGGTGACATCGAAGGGCCCCTGGCGAATGACCATGTTCTGAACCGTGAGCATGTTGATGTGCGAAAGGGACGGGTCCTTTCTGCTGCCGCAGGCGCCCTCCAGCAAGCCGCCGTCCAGCAGGACCTTCATGTTCTCCTGGCCGAACCCGCGCATGGAGACCTCGTTGCCGTAGCCGCTCTTGCGGATCATCTGCACTTCGACCAGCTCATCGGAGAGTATCTCCGCGAGATCCACCACCTTGTGCGATTTGAGGTCACGGCTTTCAATGTGCTGCTTGTCTTCCGATTCCGCCTTGCTTTCCACAACGAGCGTATCGAGCTGCAGTACGCCGGTGCCGGCCGTTTTCGGCTTGGGCTTCTTTGCAGGAGCTTTCTTCGCCGGGGATCCCTTCACGCCCTTCTCGGGTGCGGGCTGCTCGCCGGCCAATGACACGCCCGTTGTCACTATTACCGCAATCCCTGCCGCCAGCAGGGCCATTCTCAATGGGTTCATCGTGTTTCTCCCGGAACTGGTGTTCACTAAGCGACAACCGTTGCCCTCTCCGCGCCAATGGCCGGAGAGGCAGGGCTGCCGGCTAGAAGAGATGCGTGAACATCAGCATAAGGGGGGAGCGCGGGGATATCCGCTTGAGAGCCGGAAGCTCTCGAGGACCAGTCTTTCGCGCAGGGGAATCCGAGGATATGGTTCCGGATGGACAACAGCAGGCAGCAATCCGGGGACCCAAAGACCTTTGCTCAATAAAGCGTAGCCTTGGCAGAGTGGGCATGTATCAGGGTTGTGTCCCCTGCCCCCGCAGCCCCCCGTCCGTGAAATCTCCGATGAGTGAGAACGATGAACTCTATCGATATTGCCCCGGCAGGAGGTGCACGGGAGGTCTTCCGCGGAGTGCGACCTGCGGCACGCATGACTGCAGCCAGACGCAGCAAGGTGCAGGCTGTGGAACACGGGGGCCAGAGCCACGAAGAACGCGGCAGTGAGTGCAAGCGTCGGGCCAGCGGTCAATCGATAACGTCGCATCATGACCTAACCGGCTTCCCTTCTCCGTTTCTTCCCTGTTGGCTGCACGCCCCTATTTAACCGCCCGACGCACTGCGAGTCAAAGCGTGTTTCTCCTGAGCGATCCCTTCGGCCAGGCGGCGGGCGGTTTTCTGGCGAAAGTTTGTCCCGACACTCCTGACGGCTCGTAGAAACCGGCGAGACAATGGGGGCATCGCGCCGGCGCTCCCCGGGATTTCTTCCCGGAGGGCATCCAAAGGTGCGGTTTGTCGCGTTATCCAACGGATTCCGCGTGCCGCGGGAAAGGGGAGAGAGGTGTCGAGAGCGAGTCTCAATCGCGTTCTGTTGTTTTGCGCCGGTCTGGTCGTTCTGTCTGCGTCCGTCCGGGGCGGGGAGCCCGCGCCTGCGGGCGGAGGGGAGAAGGGGGACCAGGCTTCGGCCCTGAAGATGGACCCGGTGGTGGTCACCGCCACGCGCCGGAGCATGCTCTTCAGCGACGTGCCCGACGTGCTCCGCGTTGTCACCCGCCGGGACCTGGAGGAGACCAACCCCTCGTCTGTAGGCGAGGTGCTGGAGTACCTGCCCGGCGTCAGCGTCGAGACCGGCACGGGCAGCGGCCTGCCCAAGCGCAGCGTCATAGGCCTGGGCGGCCTGCCGCCGCAGTATACCGTGGTGCTGGTTAACGGCGTAAGACTCCTGAGCGAACACATCCACACCGGCCAGAACATCGAGATGATCGCGCCTCAGAGCATCGAGCGCATCGAGGTCATTCGCGGGGCGGCGTCGGCGCAGTACGGCGCCGACGCCATCGGCGGCGTGGTCAATATCATCACCCGGCAGTGCGGCAAGGAGCCGAAGACCTCGGTGGGCGTTGCGGGCGGCAGCTACAACACCTATGAGGCGGATGTTTCCATCTTCCAGCCGGCCAGCGACCGGGTGCGCGTGGCCATGTTCGCACGTCGCGAGGAGAGCGACGGGGTCGTGCTGCAGATGCCGTTGCACCGCCTCGACAACATGGGCTACGAGCGGCACATCGGCATGGTGCGCGCCGATGCGGACCTGACCGAGGACACCAGGGTCTACGGCTGGGTCAACGGCGTGGATAACACCGCCGACTGGCAGGGCGCCGACGCCGACAGTTATCTGCTGATGATGGCCCTCGGTGGATCGCACAGGATCACGCCCGAGCTGGAGCTCAACGTGAAATTCTCCTACTCCGACTGGGAAGCGGAAGTCTCGACGGAGAAGAATCAGCTCTTCCAGGCCGACTCGCACGCGATCTGGCAGATCAACGACCAGCACGTGCTTACCGGCGGGCTGGAGCTCAGGTACAACGAGTTCAAGCGCTCCGCGGCCATGGACATCCCCGACCAGGACGCCTACGGCGTATTCCTGCAGCACGAGTGGAAGCTGCTCGACGACCTGACGGTCATGGCCGCCATTCGCCTGGACGACGTCGAGCGCGTCGACGATGTGGCGGTCTCCCCCAAGATATCGGTGCTCTACTCGCCGGAGAGCCTGCCGCTGCGCCTGCGCGGGTCGATCTCCCGCGGGTTCCACGCGCCGACCCTGCAGGAACTCTACGAGGAGGGCTACGGTCACGGTGGCGCCGCGCTGCGCTTCGGCAACCGCGACCTGGACCCCGAGTACAGCATGACCTACTCCATGGGCGCCGAGTACATGCCCTTCGAGCGCCTGCAGCTGGTGGCCTACGCGCAGTACAGCGACATCGACGACATGATCATCCCGGTCTACGAGGGTGCCTGGTCGGTGAATCCCACCAAGGACGTCTGGCGTCGCGACAACATCGAGCACGCCTGGGTGTTCAGCGGCGAGATCACCGCGCGCTACGCGGTGAACCGCAACCTGCGCCTGGAAACCGGCTACACCTTCACCGACAACGAGGACGAGGAGAACGGACACCAGCTGCCCTTCGATCCCGGCGAGGCGATCTTCGCCAAGGCCTTCGGCGAGGTGGCGCTCAACTCGGAGTGGAAGCTCTCCGGGTTCGTCGGTCTCAGATCGGTCTTCGAGCGCAGCGCCTGGAGCTGGAAGCCGCCGGCCGGGGCGCCCACCGGCGATCCCTCGGGCATGACCACCGACCTGCGCGACAACGAGAAGCTGGATGCGGGAATCGACCTGGCGTTCAGGAAGAGCTTCTCGATCTACGTCAACGTCTACAACATCCTCGAGCAGGATCTCGAGAATCTGGACGACAGCTTCACCAAGACCGAGGGTGAGATGACCTTCAAGCTGGGGGTCCGCTGGGACTTCTGAAATACAAGTAGCGGACACCGCGCGACTTGCGGCCGCCGGGGGCGCCTCCCGAGCCCCGGCGGTGCGCATTTGCGCTTTTCCGGGTCCCGCAGGCGGCCGGTGCCCGTAAGAAAGGGTGCAGGTTCCTCCGCGGAGCCTCTTTCGCGATTGGCCGGAGATGTCCGTGGGTCCACTGGGAATAGCACTGCGCGAGATCGCCCGCCGCCGGCGGGGGCTCTTGGTGCCTCTGGCGGTGGTGGTCTGCGTGGCGGCGATCTTCACCGTGGTCTGGACGCTGCGAGACGCCACCGTGCAGCGCGTGCGCCGGGTGATGGCCCAGATGGGCAACAACCTGCTCTTCGTGCCTCGGGAGGCATCAACGGACAACTACTACTCTGCGCGCGGCGTGCAGGCGGAGATGTCCTCCGATCTGGCCGAGGAGCTCTGCGCGCGGTGTCCGATTACCAGCAAGCACGCCACCCACTTCGTGGCCAAGTTCCAGCGCCGGGTGCGCGTGAATGACGCCGAGGTGATCCTCACCGGGTTCCACGTCATCCACGGCGGCCACCGCCCGAAGGAACCGCGGCGCCGGCGCAGCTTCCTCGACGATCACCTTGAGCCCGGCCACGCGATCCTGGGCAGCGAGGCCGCCCGCCTGGCCAAGCTGGAGAAGGGCGAGAAGTTCTCCGTAGGAGGCGGCGAATTCACCGTGAAGTACGTCCTGCCGGAGTTCGGCGTCCTCGACGACTCGCGGATATGGGCGCGGCTCGATGAGGTCCAGGCGCTCTACGGCAAGGACGGCGTGATCCACGGCGTGGACGCGCTGGGCTGCATGTGTTCCGGACCCTACTTCGAGAGCATCAAGAAGGAGACGGCAACCCGCATGCCCCAGTTGCGCATGCTGCACCGCGCGGTGGTGGCCGACACCCGCGTCAAGAGCCGCGTGGCCGTCGAGGGCGTAGGCGGAGTAGTGATCCTCGTTGTGATGATCCTCGGCGCGGTGGCGATCCTTGCGATGATGACCTCAGAGGTCCGCGAGCGCCGCCGGGAGATCGGCGTGCTCCTGGCCATGGGCGCGGGCGGAGGGCGCGTCGCGCTGATGTTTCTGCCCAAGATCGTGTTGGTCGGTGCGCTCGGCGGCCTGCTGGGCTGGGGGCTGGGCACCGTTCTGGCCGTTTACGCCGGCCCGGCGATCGGCGATCTCGGCCCCGAGATCAAGATCCGGGCCTTCACCGGCCTGGCCTCGCGCACCGCGCTCTACGGCGCGCTCTTTGCGCTGGCCGCCAGCCTGCCGGGCTTGGTGCGCGCGGTGCGCATGGACCCCGTCGACGCGCTGAGGGAGCTGTAGCAGGCCGTATTCCAACGGCCTGCTGGAGCAGGAGAGCAGTGGAACAGTTGAGCAGTGGATGTGGAAAGGACCTGATGATGAAGGATGTCACTCTCCTGCGTTCCACTGATCTACTGTTCTACTGCTCAAACCGAAGACTGACCACTTCTTCAATGGCCTGCTAGAGATGATCCGCGCCGAAGGCTTGTCGAAGACCTATCGCGGGGGCGTCAGCGCGCTCTCCGACGTCTCGCTGGCGGTCGAGTCCGGCAAGTGTCTCGTCGTCCTCGGCGCCTCGGGCAGCGGCAAGAGCACGTTGCTCAATTCTCTGGGCGCGCTCAGCAGGCCCACCGGCGGCAAGGTTTTGCTCGACGGGGCGGACGTCTACGCGCTCTCGCGCGGGGCACGCGTGCGCCTGCGCCGCGAGAAACTGGGCTTCGTCTTCCAGAGCTTCCACCTGATCCCCTACCTCACCGCCGAGGAGAACGTACGCGCGGCGGTGGCCCTGCGCGGCGACCCCGGGTCATCGGCGCGCGAGCTTCTCGACCGCGTGGGCCTCGGAGAACGCGCCGCGCACCTGCCGGATCAGCTCTCCGTCGGCGAGCGCCAGCGCGTGGCCCTGGCCCGAGCGGTGGCCGGGAAGCCGGGGATAATCCTCGCCGACGAACCGACCGGCAATCTCGACCCCGAATCCGCGGGGAAGATCTCCGGCTACCTGCGCTCGTTCTGCGACGAGGGCGCGGCGGTGGCGATCGTCACCCACGACCCCGAACTCACGTCCATCGCCGACAGCACCCTGCGGCTGGAGGCGGGCCGGGTCGTCTCTTCCGATGGGCAGTAGCCCGCAGGGATTGCCCTGGAGGCGCGCGGTACTCGCTGTCGCCATCGGCGCGGCGGCCTGCAGCGTCTTCTGGCTGGTCTTCCCGGGCAGGAGCCTGTCACAAATCAGTCACGGGGTCCTCAGGCTCCCCGGCCCGGGTTCGGCGCTCGGCTTCGTCTACGGACCGGCTTTCATCCTGGCATGTCTGCTTTCCGCGGCGCTGCTGCGTAGCAACTGGGCGGCGTGCTTTGCCGGTGGTGCCTTTGCGCTGCTCCACGGGATTCTGACGCCGAGCGTGCTCGGCAAGGTCAAGACCGTGGGCACCGTCGGCCCCTGGCCGCTGCGGGTCCTGGCGGTGCTCTGCGCCGTCGCGGCGCTGCAACTCGTACTGGTGCTGCTGCGCAAGCGTTCGGCGCTGATTGCCTACTTCGCCGCCGCCGCGGCCGCCAACCTGGCGCTGATGGGCTTCTACTGGGCGGTGATCTACCCGGTAGTCCGCGGCAAGACGGTCAAGCCCCTCGGGGCGCTGATTCTGGTCGGCACCGGCACGGTCTCCGCGCTCCTCTTCGGCGCGCTGGCGCCGGCGCTGCTGGCCGGGCGCTGTTCTTCGGGCCGCGAAAAGACGCAGTAGTCGGTTCCCCCGCTTACGCGGGCAGTGTCAGCAGTGTTGCAGGCTGCCCCGCCCGCGTTAGAATCGAGCGCATTGCAGGCCGGGAGAACCCAAAGCCTCATGGGTGTGCCAGCGCAGCGCAGCCACTGGAACAGGTTGATGCTCCTTGTGGTAGGCGTTCTGGCCCTGGCCTATCTGGGGGCCGGCTTCGGTTTCCGGACCATCCTCGGGACTTCCGCCGTATACTCGCACCTGGCCTATGTTCCGCTGGTAATCGCCGGTCTCTGGTGGGGAAAACGGGCTGTGCTCCTGGCGATAGTATTCGCCTGCGCGCTGCTGGCCCTGGGCTTCGTTGCCGGTCCCGACGGGCCGCAGTGGAGCGACTTCCTGAGAGCCGCACTGCTGATTGTGTTCGCGCTGGTGATCGGCGTTCTCAGCGAACGGCTGCGCGCGGCGCAGGAAGTGGTGACCCGGTCGGAAGAGCGTTACCGCGCTCTGGTTGAGAAATCGCTGGCGGGAATATTCGTCTACTGCGACGAACGGATAGTCCTGGCAAATTCCCGTTTTGCGGCCATGGTCGGGGCCGACGTCGACGGCCTTTCGGGACGTTCCTTCTGGGACTTTCTGCATTCCGACGATCACGTCGCCCTGCGGGAGTTGCTGGCCAGGAGGGAACGCGGCGAGGAAACGGAACTGCGTTACGAAGCGCGTTTCGCGAACGGTGGGGGGGACTGGTTGTGGGCGGACGTTTCCAGCTACCTGACCGAGTACGAGGGTCGCAAGGCCGTGCTAGTCAACGTTTACGATGTAACCGAGAAGATGGAGGCGGAGCACAGGCGGCGGGAGCTCACTCGGCTGGCCAGGGAGCAGGAGGAACAGTTGATGCATTCCACGCGGTTGGCGGAAATGGGCGAAATGGCCGCCGGCGTGGCTCACGAACTGAACCAGCCGCTGACCGGAATCCGCAATTTCGCACGCAACGCTCTTTACATGCTGGAGAGCGATGCGGGTAGCGCTGAAGAGGTTCGGGAAAACCTCCGGTTGATATCCGACCAGGTCGACCGGGCCTCGAGGATCATCGGCCAGATGCGCGAGCTCGCCCGTCGCAGCGAGCGCGAGGTGGTCGCCGTTGAAATCAACGGCCTGATATCGGAGAGCCTTGATTTTCTCGAGCCGCAGATGCGACTGGGAGGTATCGAGGTTCTCAGGAAACTGTCGGGCGAACTGCCTCCGGTGCTGGGTGACAGGGTGAGGCTCGAACAGGTGTTCCTCAACCTGCTTGCAAATGCCCGACAGGCGATGGACGGCCGTGAGAAACGGCGCCTGGAGGTCGAGACCCGTCTGGAGGCGGACAGCGACTGCCCGGTGGTGGCCGAAATACGGGACAGCGGCCGGGGCTTCACCGAAGAGGAAGCCAGGAACATGTTCAAGCCGTTCTACAGCACCAAGAAGGCCGGGCAGGGCACCGGCCTGGGGCTGTCCATTTCTCTCAAGATAGTGGAAGATCACGGCGGCAGGCTGAACGCCTCGGGGCAGCCCGACAACGGAGCTGTCTTCATCGTGCGCCTGCCGGCTGCCGACGAATCCAGGAAGGCGGAGGATCCGAAAGATGGCTGAGGAGTGCACGAACACCGCCCCGGCAATCGCGGTAGTCGACGACGACGAGGCGGCCAGAATCAGCCTGGCTCAGATGCTCCGGTTGCGGCGCTACCGGGTCGAGGCTTTCTCGTCGGCCGAGGCGGTACTGGCCTGGCCAGAACTTCCGGGCGCCGACTGCGTGATCAGCGACATAAAGATGCCCGGAATGGACGGGGAGCAATTCCTGAGCGAAATGCTGCGGCGCCGGATTCCAGGACCGGTGATCCTGATTACCGGTCACGGCGACGTTTCCATGGCGGTGAGGTGTCTCAAGAACGGAGCTTACGACTTCGTCGAGAAACCGTTCGAGGAAGACGTGCTGCTGGCCTCGGTGTCCAGGGCCGTGGAGAAGACCGCGCTGCGCAGGGAGAGCGAAGCGCTCCGTCGCCGCCTGGAGGCCTTCTCGCCACAGGAGAACGGGCACCTGGGGATGATCGGTCGCAGCCGGGTCATGCTCGATCTCTACGCGCAGGTCGAGACGGTGGCGCCGTCTCCCGCGCCCGTGCTGATTCGCGGCGAGACCGGGACCGGAAAGGAACTGGTGGCCAGGGCTATCCACTCCCGGGGGCCGAATCCGAACGGGCCGCTGATTGCGGTCAACGCCGGGGCGCTGCCCGAGAGCATGCTGGAGAGCGAGCTGTTCGGTCATGCCAAGGGGGCCTTCACCGGAGCGGACTCGGCGCGCGACGGAAAGCTGCTGACTGCTTCCGGCGGCACCCTGTTGCTCGACGAGGTCGAAAGCCTGTCGCTACGTGCCCAGGTCGGCCTGCTGCGGGTGCTGGAAGACGGATTGGTCCAGCCGGTGGGTAGTGACGAGCAGCGGGAAACGGACATACGGCTGCTGGCCACCGCCAAGGTGGACCTGGTCGCGGAGGTGAAGGCCGGTCGGATGCGGGAGGACTTCTACCACCGCATAGCCGTGTTGACCGTCGACGTGCCTCCGTTACGCGACAGGCCGGAGGATATGCCCTTGCTGCTCGGCGCCTTCCTGCGCTCGGCCGCCGAACGCAACGGCACGTCGGTGCCGCGGGTTCCCGAGGAGATGCTCGCCTCTCTGCAGCGCGAATACTGGCCGGGCAACGTCCGCCAGTTGCGCAATGCCGCGGAGCGCATGGTCATAACCGCGCGCGACGGCGAAGCGGGACCGTTCCGGGCGGAGGAAGCGGAGGGCGGGAACCGCCTGCTGTCGCTGCCGCCCGGTCCGGGCCGGCTGGCCGACGAGCTGCAGCGGACGGAGCGTGCCGTAATAGAGAGCGCCCTGCGCGAGAACCAGGGGGAAGTGGGGATTACCGCGCAGGCACTGGGAATTTCGCGCCGGGCGCTGTACGACCGCATGAAGAAGTACGCGCTGGACAGGCAGAACTACCGGATCTAGCGGCTGTTCCGGCGAGCGCGGATCACCCACGGGGGATCTGTGCCCGTCGTCGCGTAAGTCCATTGCGACAAACGCAATCCGCAACGCATCGAGACCTATGTCCGTGCAGGGAAGCCTTTCCCTGCTCATTCCCGCGAAGCGCCTCGCATCTGCCGCCTGGGCGTACGTGCCCGTTCGGCAGCGACTTGTGTTTGATCCCGGTCTCTGAGCGTCCGGGCACGGGGATTGCTACGACCGGCTCCTGAAGGAGTCGGTCAACGTGGACCTGCATCAGCTTGCTGCAACGCTGAAAGCGCAAATCCTGACCAAGGGCAGGCCCGGTGCCCGTCAGCCGGATCGGGTTGTGGCCAGTGACCGCGTCAGTGAACTGCTGCAACTGGCCGGCGGCGACACGCTGTTGCTCAGCGCGATTCCGGCCGCGCAGCTCCTGAGGATTGCAGAGCTGATGGACGCGCCGGCGATCTGCGTAATCGGAGATTCCCCCGCAGGCGAGCGACTGATTGCCACCGCCAGGGGCCGGGGCATCGCATTGCTGTTTCGGAACGGATCCGTCGCGGAGCACCTGGAGCAGACCGGCGATCCGGCTCCGCCCGACGGGAAGGCGAGGAATGGTGGATCAGTCTGAACACCTCTTCACCTACCCGATCGCCAGGGACAGGTACGACATGATCGGGACGGCCACCTCCATGCTCAAGGCCGACCTGAAACGCCTGGGTCTGGACGCGGCATCTCTGCGCCGCGCCGTGATAGCCGCGTACGAGTCAGAAGCCAACGCGGTAATCCACGGCAAGGGCGGTCACATGAGCGCGCGCTTTTCTCCGGGGTTGCTCGCGGTAGAGGTCGCTGATGAAGGTCCGGGCATCGCCGATTTGGAAATGGCCATGCGCGAGGGCTTCTCGACGGCGCCAGAGGAGGCCCGCGAGCTGGGATTCGGCGCAGGCATGGGCCTGCCCAATATCAAGAACAACAGCGATCGGCTGGTGATCGATTCCACGCCGGGGGTTGGCACCCGTTTGATTTTCGAACTTGAACTTGTCGCGCCCGGTTTCGACTCGGACGGGCAGATCACCCCGCACATGGATCCTTCGCGATGCAAGCATTGTCGGCAGTGCGTAGGTGCCTGTCCAACGGCCGCCATACGGCTGAGGAAAGGCGGACCTGCACTGTTGAAACATCTATGCATAGGTTGTGGAGCCTGCATCGCGGGTTGCAGCACCGGAGCCCTGTCGGGAGGGGGCGTTTCCGACCCCGGCCGGCAGGCACAGTTGCGCCCGCTGGTGGTTCCTCCCGCTTTTCTCGCGCAGTTTACGCCCCGCTGGGACTCCGCCCAAGCAGTCGAAACACTGGGCCACCTGGGTTTCGCCGAAGTTGTCGAGACGGGTTCTTGGGAAACCGCCCTGCTGGATTCCGTTGCGCAATGGGCCTCGAGTCGCTCGGACGGTAATGCGCCCCGCTTGCCGTCGATCGCTCCCGTCTGCCCGGCCGTGGTGAATCTGATCCGCACGCGTTTTCACGCGCTGGCCGCGGGCGTAGCGCCGTTCCGATCGCCGCTGGCGGCCGCGTATCTGGACACGTCCGCAGGCGACACCCTGTGGGTGGCGCTCTGTCCGGCACAGAGAAATGTCCTGCTCGCCGCGGGAGTTGCCGCCGAGCGAATAGTCTCCGCGGCGAAGCTGGCGGGCGCAGTGCGCGGACTCCTGATGGAAGGGTACCCCTCTCGCAGGGACTTCCGATTGCCCGCGCTGCCGCAAGGAGTGCCTGCCGGGTCGGACCCCTGGTTGGAAGTGAGCGGTGCCGACGAGGTGATCGATATCTTCGAGAGGGCCGAAGACGGGGCGTTCAGCGCGGAACTCGTTATCGTGCCGCGGATGTGTCCGGGGGGGTGCTTCGGCTCGCCTCTTGTCGAAGGCAACTCCTTCCTGTCGCGTCGGGTGTGGGATGGCGATGCCGTACGGAGCAGAGAACCGGCCCGTGCCGTGTCCCGCCACGGCGACTTGAGACTCCGGCACGGCCTCCGTCTGGACCCCGACATGGGGAGGGCCGTGCGTCTGCTGCGTGAGATCCAGCAGTTGACCTCGCGCCTGCCGGGACGCGACTGCGGAGATTGCGGGGCACCGGGCTGCACGGAGTTCGCTGAGGACGTCGTGCTCGAGCGCGCGGGAATCCGCGATTGTCCTTACCTGCAGCAGAACGTGGAGGGACTGAGATCATGACCATCGGGGAGTTGTCCCGGAAGCTGAACCTCGAGGAACTCGCAACGATACCCGCAGGGCGGGACTCTCAGCGCGTAACCGGCGGATTCGTCTCGGACCTGCTCAGCGACGTGCTGGCCTGCGCGCCCCAGGGAGGACTGCTGGTCACCGCCCAGGTGCATATGAACGTGGTGGCGGTTTCCGTTCACGCGGGGCTCGCCGGCGTGATCTTCGTTTCCGGCCGTCGGCCCTGCGAAGAGGTGATTGCCAAGGCGGTGGAGCAGGATCTCCTGCTCTATTCGTCGCAAAGCACGAGCTTCGACCTGGTGGGAGAGATGTACGCACTGGGCCTTCGGGGAGGGCGGTGAGTGAAGTGGCTGCGAGCCGACTTGCACCTGCACACCGCTCTTTCACCCTGTGCTTCCGACGCGATGACACCGCGGGAAATCGCGGGGGCTGCCGAGCGTGAGGGTCTCGACGTGATTGCCGTCTGTGACCACAACAGCTGCGCGAACGTATTAGCCGTCCGGGCTGCAGCCGGAGGAAGCCTGAAGGTGCTGGCGGGAATCGAGATCACCACCCGGGAGGAAGTACACGTCCTGGGGATATTTCCGCGCATGGCGGACGCGACCTCGGTTGCCGGTGAGATAGCCCGGAGACTCCCGATGCGCGCAGACCGGGATCTGGCCTTCGGGCGGCAGATCCTGTTCGACGGCGAGGGCGGCATTTCCGGCGAGGAGCCGAGAATGCTGTCGGCGCCGTGCGCCTGGGATCTGACCTGGACGGTGAGAGCCATCCGCGACCGGGGCGGCCTGGCGATTGCCGCACACGTCAACCGGCCTTCGTTCTCGGTGCAGGGCCGGCTGGGCTTCTTCCCGCGCGAGCCCCGGTTCGACGCCCTGGAATTCGATCCGGACATCCCGGTGCCCGGGAAGCTGCCTCTCGATCAACTACCGCCGCTGCCCAGGGTCTATTCATCGGATGCCCACTGTCCCGAAATGATCGGCAGGTGCGCGACGCTGCTGCGCTGTCGGAGAGCGGATTTCGCCTCGATTGCCGAGGCGATCCTCGTTCCGGAAGGCAGGTGTCGCCTTGCGTGACCTCTCGATGCACGTGCTCGACCTGATGGAAAACTCGGTGCGCGCCGGCGCCACCTCCATCGCAGTCGAACTGGAAGAGTATCCCGAGAAAGATCTCCTGGTCCTCTCGGTGGAAGACGACGGTTCGGGAATGCCCTCGGGCGACATTGACGTGACCGATCCGTTCTTCAGCACCAAGGGCAAGAAGACAGGACTGGGACTCAGCCTGATGCGCGCGGCCGCCGAGGCCGCCGGCGGGAAACTGGACACGGGCCGCTCCCGTCTTGGCGGTGCCCTGGTAAGGGCAAGTATGAGCATGGGGCACGTAGATCGCAGCCCGCTGGGGGATCTGGCCGCCTCGCTTTCAGCGGTGGCATGCAGCCATCCCGACGTCGAATTGTCATGTCGGATCAGGACGGCCCGGGGCACGGAAATCATAACCACGCGCGACTTCGCAAGGGGGCTGGCCGGAGTGCACATGGGCGCACTGGCCGTGGCCCGAGACCTCTCGGCAAGAGTGCGCCGGGCGATGCATAGCCTGGCCGTCGACGACTGAGAGCTACCGGAAGGGGAGGAGATCAGCTTGACCACAAGAGAAGAGAACAACTGCAGTTGTTGCGAGGGAGAAGATGAGGTCGAACTCGCAGCGAGGCTTGACGAGATGATTGTCGAGCACCGCGACCGGGCCGGCGGTCTGATTCCGCTGCTTCAGGCTGCCCAGGGTCTATACGGCTATCTGCCCGAACCGGTCATGAAACGCATAGCGGGCGGGCTGGGGATTTCCTACAGCGAGGTCGCCGGGGTGGTGGGGTTCTACTCGTACTTTTCCACCCGGCCGAGAGGGCGGCACCTGATAAGGGTCTGCCTGGGTACCGCGTGCTATGTCCGCGGCGGCCGGGACGTACTCGACGTGCTCAGGACCGAACTGGGCGTGGAAGTGGGCGAAACCACTCCCGACGGGGAATTCACCCTGGAGGTCGGCCGGTGTTTCGGGGCCTGCGGCCTCGCGCCGGTAATCACCATAGACGACCAGGTTTACCAGCGCGTCAGACGCAATCGCATAAGGGGAATTCTCGACAGCTACCGAGCAGTGGCGATCAGCCAGGAGGAGGGTGCGAAGTGAAGGGGAGAATCCGAAACCCGGACGAACTCCGCAGATTGCGTGACAGCAGCAGGCGCGACCTGGAGCTTCGCGAGGGAGAACGCGACCTGAGAGTTACGGTGCACATGGGAACCTGCGGCATAGCCGCCGGCGCCCGCGAAGTCTTGACCGCGCTCATGAGCGAACTCGACGGGCCGGAAGCCCGCAAGGTAACCCTGACCCAGTCAGGCTGCCTGGGGCTGTGCGACCAGGAACCGATGCTCACGCTCAGAGACTCCGGTGGACAGGACTACCTCTATGTGCGGCTGGACGCTCAGAAGGTCCGCCGCATCGTCGACCGGCACATCATCGACGGCAACCCGGTTCCCGAATACATGGCCAAACCCCACCCCGGAAGGAAAGGCGGTGAAGCGTGAACGGCGCGAGGGCCCACGTTCTGGTCTGCACCGGCGCGGGGTGCGTGGCCTCGGGTGCGCACGCTGTGGCCGCAGCATTCAGGAAGTCCGTCGTCGAGCACGATCTGGGGGGAGAAGTCGACGTGGTGGAAACCGGCTGCCTGGGGCCCTGCGCGGTCGGGCCGGTGGCGGTTGTCTATCCCGACGGAGTGTTCTACCAGCAGTTGACGCCGGACGACGCTCGCGAGGTCGTCGGCGAACACCTGCTAAAAGGCAGGGTGGTGGACCGCCTGGTGCACCGCGAGGGGGAGGGCCAAGCCGGCATCCCCGCCGCCGGGGACATCGCTTTCTTCAGGAGCCAGACCAAGGTCGCGCTGCGGAACTGCGGCTCGATCGATCCCATGAAGATCGAGGAGTACATAGCCCGCGACGGGTATGCGGCCCTGGCCAGAACCCTGGCCGAGATGACCCCGCAAGCGGTGGTCGAAGAGATAACCGCCAGCGGCCTGCGCGGGCGCGGCGGCGCCGGTTTCCCGACCGGCGTCAAGTGGCGCTTCGCGATGTCGGCCGACGGAGAGCGCAAGTTCGTGCTCTGCAACGCCGACGAGGGTGACCCCGGCGCATTCATGGACCGCAGCATCCTGGAGGGCGATCCCCACAGTGTGATCGAAGCCATGGCGATCGCCGGACGCGCGATAGGATCCGGCCAGGGATACGTGTACGTTCGTGCCGAATACCCCCTGGCGGTCGAGCGCCTGGGCCACGCGATTGCCCAGGCCCGCGAGTACGGGATGCTCGGGCAGGACATCCTGGGCACCGGATTCGATTTCGACCTGGAGATACGGATGGGAGCCGGGGCCTTCGTGTGCGGGGAAGAAACCGCTCTGATGACCTCGATCGAGGGCAAGCGCGGCGAACCCCGCCCGCGCCCGCCATTCCCCGCGCAGAAGGGTTTGTGGGGAATGCCCAGCCTGCTCAACAACGTGGAGACCTACGCCAGCATCCCGCCCATTATCCTTCGGGGCGCAGACTGGTACGCCGGGATGGGCACCGAGAAGAGCAAGGGGACCAAGGTCTTCGCTCTGGCCGGCAAGGTCAAGAACACCGGGCTGGTTGAGATCCCCATCGGCACGCCGCTGGGTGAAATCATCTTCGACATCGGCGGGGGCATTCCCGACGGCAAACAGTACAAGGCCGCGCAGATCGGCGGGCCGTCCGGGGGCTGCATCCCGCGCCAGCACCTGAACGTTCCGGTCGACTACGAGACCCTGAACGAACTGGGCGCGATCATGGGATCCGGCGGCCTGATCGTCATGGACGAGGACAGCTGCATGGTCGACGTGGCGCGCTTCTTCCTCGAGTTCGTCCAGGAGGAGAGTTGCGGCAAGTGCACTCCCTGTCGGGTGGGCACCAAGCGCATGCTCGAAATCCTGGAGCGCATCTGCAAGGGCGAAGGCGTCGAGGGCGACGTCGAACGCCTGGTCGAGCTGGGTGAACGTATCAGGGATACGGCGCTGTGCGGACTGGGGCAGACCGCTCCCAACCCGGTGCTTTCCACCATCAGACACTTCCGCGAGGAATACGACGCGCACATCCGCCAGCGGCGCTGCCCGGCGGGCGTCTGTCCCGAACTGGTGCGTGCACCGTGCCAGAACGGCTGCCCTGCCGGCGTGGACGTGCCCGGTTTCGTGTCGCTGGTCGGCGAAAAGCGCTACGCGGAAGCTCTGCGCCTGCACCGCGAGCGCAATCCGTTTGCCTCGGTTTGCGCGCGTGTGTGTTTCCATCCCTGCGAGCGCAAGTGCCGGCGCGGCAGCCTCGACGACGCGGTGGCCATCCGCGGGGTAAAACGCTTCATGGTCGAGCAGGAAGATCGACCGAACGTGCCTGAAGTGCGTGCCGACGCGGACAACGCAAAGCGCAAGGTCGCCATGATCGGAGCCGGCCCCGCGGGGTTGAGCTGCGCCTATTTCCTGGCACGGCTCGGCTATCGCCCTGAGGTCCTGGAAGCGGAAGACCGTCCCGGCGGGATGCTGGTCCAGACCATTCCCCCCTACCGTTTGCCTCGCAAACACCTGGAGCGCGAGGTGCGCATGATCCAGAAGCTGGGGACAAAGATCATTACCGGCAGGAAGCTCGGTCGGGACTTCACGCTTCAGGAACTGCGAGAGGGTGGTTACCAGGCGGTGTTCCTGGCCGTCGGTGCTCCTCAGAGCCAGAAATTGGGCGTTCCGGGGGAAGACCTGGACGGGGTAACCGACGCGCTGCGCTTCCTGCGCGACCACAACCTGTCCGGGCGCTCCGAAGTGGGGCGCAGGGTGATGGTGATCGGCGGCGGCAACGCCGCGGTCGATGCGGCGCGCACGGCGCTTCGACTGGGTGCCGAGTCCGTCACGGTGGCATATCGTCGGACGCGCGAGGAGATGCCCGCTTACGCAGAGGAAGTTGACGCCGCCGAAGCGGAAGGGGTCGAGTTCCGCTTCCTGCTCTCTCCCGCGGAGGTGGTGGGCAACAACGGAGCAGTTTGTGCTTTCCGGTTCCGGTCGCAGATCCCGGGCGCCTTCGACAGCAGCGGTCGTCGCCGCCCCGTCGACTCCGGCGAACCTGAAGTGGAGCTGCCTGCCGACATGGTGATCACCGCCGTGGGACAGTCGCTGCCGGCGGGCGAGTACTTCGACGGCCTGGGCGTGAAGCTGGACCGCCGCGGGTACGTGCAGGTCGACCCGGACTCCGGCCGGACTTCGATCGATTGGCTCTTCAGCGGCGGTGACGCGGTCAGCGGCCCGGCCTCGGTGGTCGAGGCGGTCGCTGCCGGCGAGCGCGCCGCGGAAGGAATCGATCGATATCTGACCGGAGAATCCCACGCCTTCTGGCGCGAAGAACGCCAGGTCGACACCTTCTTCGATCCGGATGCCGACCCGGCGGAGTTCGCCCGCGCCCGCGCGGAGGAACTATCTCCCGAGAAGCGACGGCGTGGATTCGAGGAGGTCGAGATCGCCTGGGGCGAGGCGGTCGCCGTTCGCGAGGCCAGGCGCTGCCTGCGCTGCGACTACGGCAAAGACGGCTGAGCAGACTGGAGAGAGACGAATCATGCCGAAACTGAGGATAGACAACGTCGAAGTGGAAGTAGCCGAGGGCGCCACCATTCTGGACGCCGCCCGCGCCGCGGGCGTGCGCATTCCGACCCTATGTCACCTGCCGGGATACCCCGCTCAGGGAGCGTGCCGGGTCTGCGTCGTCGAAGTCGAGGGTGCGAAGAACCTGGTCGCTTCCTGCGCGGCGCCGGCGGTCGAAGGCATGAAGGTCAGGACCACCACCCGGCGGGTGCGCGAGGCCCGCCGTACCGTGGTTGAACTGCTGCTCTCCGATCACCACGGAGACTGCCAGACCTGCGAACGCAACAACGACTGCGAACTGCAGGCCCTGGCCCGGGAACTGGGTATCCGCGAGGTGCGTTACGCGGGGCAGAAGAGTCCCGCCCGGCGCGACGAGAGCACGCCTGCCCTGGTTCGCGACACCGGCAAGTGCATACTCTGCAGGCGCTGCGTCCAGGTCTGTGCGGAGGTGCAGGGCGTCGGGGCGCTCCAGGCCCAGAACCGCGGCTTCCTGACGCAGGTCGGGCCGGCCTTCGACCTCCCGCTTGACTCGGTAACCTGCGTGCAGTGCGGACAGTGCTCCGCAGTTTGCCCCGTGGGAGCGATATTCGAACGCGACCAGATCGACGAGGTCTGGGCGGCCCTGGAGAACGCCGACCGGCACGTAGTGGTCCAAACCGCCCCCGCGATCCGGGCGGCGCTCGGCGAGTGCTTCGGGTATCCGCCCGGCACACTGGTGACCGGCAAGATGGTTACCGCGCTGCGGCGCCTTGGTTTCGACGCGGTCTTCGACACCAACTTCACGGCCGATCTGACCATCATGGAGGAAGGCACCGAACTTCTGACCCGCCTGAAGAGAAAGCTGGTCGAAGGACGGGACGTCCCCCTGCCTATGTTCACCAGCTGTTCCCCGGGCTGGGTGAAGTACGCCGAGCATTTCTACCCCGGGATTCTGCCCAACATCTCCACCTGCAAGAGCCCGCAGCAGATGTTCGGCGCGGTGGCCAAGACCTTCTACGCGGAGAAGCTGGGCCGGCCCCGGGAAGAGGTGTTTGTCGTATCGGTGATGCCCTGCACCGCAAAGAAGTTCGAAGCGGGCCGCGAGGGAATGAATTCCAGCGGCGTCCGCGATGTGGACGTGGTCCTGACCACCAGGGAACTGGGCCGGATGATCCGGGAAGCGGGAATCGATTTCGCCGCGCTGCCGGACGGCAGGATGGACTCGCCGCTGGGACTCTCCTCCGGAGCAGCGGATATCTTCGCCAACACCGGAGGAGTAATGGAGGCGGCTCTGCGGACCGCCTGGGAAATCGTGACCGGCAGGGAACTGCCCTTCGACAACCTGCACGTGGCGCCCATCGCCGGCCTGCAGGGGGTCAAGGAAGCCGCGGTGGAGATAACCGGAACGGTGCCGGACTGGGGGTTCCTGGATGGCGTAACGCTAAAGGTCGCGGTAGCCCACGGCCTGGGCAACGCCCGGAAGATCATCGAGCGGGTGCTGGCCGGCGAGGGAGACTATCACTTCATCGAGATCATGGCCTGCCCCGGCGGCTGCATCGGCGGCGGCGGACAACCACGAATGACCGACGACTCGGTTCGGGCTGCCCGCATTGACGCGATCTACCGGGAGGACGAGGGCAAGCGACTGCGCAAGAGCCACGAGAACCCCGACATCCGGACACTCTACGAGGAGTTCCTCGGCGAACCTCTCGGGGAAAAATCTCACCACCTGCTGCACACCGCCTACGCCGCGCGGGAGCGCATCTAGAGGGGGATGGTGCGTGAAGCTCGCACTCGCCGCGCACAGGAGTCCGCTGAACGCAGCCGCCGTGCTGGGTCTGACGATAGGCGCGTGCTGCCTGATCGCCTACTGCCGCCTGGTCCTGGGACTGGAGGTGGTCTGCACGCACGTGGCCTACCTGCCGATAGTTCTGGCCGGCGCGTGGTGGGGGCGACGGGGGGTTTGGGTGGCGGCGGGCCTCGGCGCCTGCGTACTGGTCTTCAAAATGGTGGCACCCGCAGGCGAAACCTGGGGAGCCGACCTGATCCGCGTGCTGCTTTTCCTCACGGTGGGAATGTCGATGGCGACCCTTAGCGACCGGGACGCCCGGTCGCGCCGTGCGCTGGAGGCCGCTCAGGACAGGTTGCAGGTTTCCGAAAAGCTGGCCTCCATGGGACAGCTGGCCGCGGCGGTGGCCCATGAGATCAACAATCCCCTGGGCACCATCCTGCTCTACTCGCACGGACTGTTGCGGGATTCCCGCTGCAAAGGCCGGGAAAGCGAGGACATACGTATGATTGCCGGCGAGGCCGCCCGCTGCCGGGACATAGTCCGCGGCCTGCTGGACTTCGCGAGGAAGTCAAGGGTCACGCTGGCGCCCGCCAACCTGTCGCAACTGCTCGAGGAAGTACGCGCCATCATGCTTCCCAAGGGCAAACCCGCCGACGTAGAAGTGACAGTCTCGAGATGCGAGGTGCCAGGAGAGTGGAACCTCGACAGGACGCAGGTCAGGCAGATGCTGGTCAATCTTGTCGCCAACGGTATTGACGCCTGCAAACCCGGAGGCCGGGTCTCCCTTGCCGCGTTCGCGCTCGAAGATGGTCGATTGGAGATCACCGTGAGCGACGACGGCTGCGGCATAGGCAAAGAAGATATCGGGAAGCTTTTCACGCCGTTCTTCACCACCAAGCAGCGGGGCAAGGGCACCGGCCTGGGATTGGCCATCGCCTACGGGGTGGTCAAGATGCACAGGGGAGAAATCTGGGCCGAGAGTGATCCGGCAGGAGGCACCGTCTTCAGAATTCGCCTGCCGCTGCTGGAGGGATGCGGTGGCACCGGCATCGCAGATGCCGGCGAGCCGAGCGTCTCCTCAACACGCCCGGAGGCCCTTCGATGAAGCCCTCGAACACCGTACTGCTGGTGGATGACGACGTGGATTTCGCGGTGGCCATGCGCACCGTGCTCGAGTCCGCAGGGCTGCGTGTGTTCCAAGCGGGCGATCCGGGAACTGCGCTCGAACTCGCATCGAGCCAGCGTCCCGATCTGCTGATCACCGATCTCATGATGGACGGTCTCGACGCCGGCCTCGAATTCATCGCTCAGGCGCGAACTTTGCCGGGACTGGCACACGTGCCCGCATTGCTGGTGACCGCCGTGGGTACGCGTCGCGGCTACGACCTCCGGCCTCGCGACGAGAAAGACCTGCGGGCCATGGGCATCCAGGCCTTCCTGGAAAAGCCCGTACCCTCCACCGAACTGGTTGCCACGGTTCAGCGCCTGCTTGCCGAGCGAGGCAATATCCGGAGGAGCGGGGAATGAACGCCGAAGCGACTCCGATCCTGGTAATCGACGACGAACCCGGCATTCGCGGAGGTTGCCAGCGGGCACTGGAGGCCGAGGGATACTTGGTGTGCGCGGCGACCGACGGCCCAGCCGGGATCGAAATGTGCCCACGCGCCGGGACCTTTCACCTGGCGCTCGTGGACCTGAAGATGCCCGGCATGGGCGGCATGGAGGTAATCGCCCGACTGCGTGCGATCGACCCGCACCTGGTTATTGTGGTCATAACCGCCTATGCCACTATCGACACGGCCGTAGAGGCCACCAAGCGCGGCGCCTACGCCTACCTGCCGAAGCCCTTCACGCCGGACGAACTGCTGGTCCCGGTGCGCAATGGCCTGGAGCGGCGATCGCTGGCCCTGGAGGCCGAACGCCTCCGCGGCGAACGGGAACAGCGCCTGCTGGAAGTGGCCTACGAGCGATCCAAGTGCAGAACCGTCATCAACTGTATGACCGACGGTGTCCTGGTCGTCAACAGTGATCGCCAGGTCGTTCTGCGCAACGCCGCATCGGGCAGAATTGCCGGCGAATGGGCAGGACTGCGAATGCCCGTCAGAGCCGAAGCTCTGGATTGCCCGCCCCTGGTCGAGGTGATCGACGAAGTGCTTGGGGCCGACCGGGAACCGACCTTCGTCACACGCGAGATATCCCTGGGCGATGGTGTTTTCATGGCTTGTGCCGGACCGGTGGCCGAACCCGGAGGGATGAGCATGGGCGCGGTGGTCGTCCTGCGCGACATCACCGCGCTCAAGAAGCTCGAAACCGCCAAGTCGATGTTCGTGTCGATGGTCTCGCACGAAGTGCGCGCGCCGGTAGCAGCGATCGAGTCGAACATCAGCCTTATCCTGGAAGGCTACACCAAAGGCGACGTCGGCCGCGAACGCGAACTGCTGCGTCGTTGCATGTGCAGGGCCGGAGCGCTGCGCCAGATGGTCTCGGAACTCATGAACCTCACGGCCATGGATACCGGGCACTTCTCGCTGAGCCGCAAGCGCATCGATCTTCGCGATGTTCTTGCCGAGGCGGCCGAGTCCTGTTCCGAATCCGCGGCAGCGAAACGCAGCGAGATAAGCCTGGACGGAGTCGCTGACAGCCCCCGGGCAGAGGTGCTCGGCGATCGCACCGCGCTGATCAGCGTGTTCGCGAACCTGATCGGCAACGCCGTGAAGTACACCCCAGAAGAAGGGCACGTAAGAGTCACCCTGCAATCGGACGATTGCTGCGTGCACGTAAACGTCATTGACGACGGTATCGGCATGAAACCGGAAGACTGCGCGCGTTGCTTTGGAGAATTCTTTCGCGTCCGAAGCCGCGACACGGCCGGAATTCCCGGGACGGGACTTGGGCTGACCCTCTGCCACAGGTTGGTGCAGATGCACGACGGCAGGATAGCGGTCCGTTCCGAAGCGGGGAAGGGCAGCACCTTCACGGTCAGCTTGAACGCGGCCGACAACCACGGAGGCGAATCCCATGAACGATTCTGAAGTGTCCGCGGCGGCGGAGCGCCGGCAGACGGCATCGCGCCGGGCCTTTCGAGGCGATCGCGATTTTCTGGACGAGGAAAAGATCGCCGGGTTACTGCGCAGCACCCGCAATCCTGATAAAGGCCGGGTGCTGGAAATAGTCGACAAGGCTCTGGCGCTGCATCGCCTGGATCCTGTGGAGACGGCCGTGCTCCTCAACGTAACCGACCGGGAGGTCTGGGACGCGGTGTTCGAAGCTGCGCGCAGCATCCGGGACCGCGTGTACGGACCGCGCATCGTGACGTTCGCGCCGTTGTACTGCAGCAACCTGTGCGTCAATTCCTGCAGGTATTGCGCATTTCGCAAGGAAAACTCCGAGCAGTGTCGGCGGCAGCTCAGCCCGGACGAGGTCGCGGAAGAGGTCCGGGCGCTTGTCGCCGCGGGGCACAAGCGACTGATCATGGTTTACGGGGAACACCCGGAAGCCGGCGTCGAATACGTCCGTGCGACGATCGAAGCTGCCTATCGCACGAAGGAGGGAAAAGGGGAGATCCGTCGCGTTAACGTGAATGCTTCCCCGCTCACAGTGGAGGACTATCGTCGCGTGGCCGAGACGGGAATCGGCACCTATCAGATATTCCAGGAGACCTACCACCGCCCCACCTATCGCCGGGTACACCCCCGGGGACCGAAGGCCGACTACCTGTGGCGACTGCTGGGGCTGCACCGCGCGCAGGAAGCGGGTATAGACGACGTGGGGATCGGCGTGCTCTTCGGCCTTTACGACTGGAAGTTCGAGGTCATGGGCCTGCTCTGCCACGCCATCGATCTGGAGGAGAAGTTCGGCGGGGTGGGGCCGCACACCATCAGCTTCCCGCGCCTGGAACCCGCGCAGAACGCTCCGCTGGCAATACGCAGTCCCCATCGGGTGAGCGATCTCGAGTTTCTGCGGCTGATAGCGGTATTGCGCCTGTCGGTGCCCTATACCGGGATGATCGTCACCGCGCGTGAAACGGCAACCATAAGGCGGGCGGCCATAGAACTGGGTTGCACCCAGACGGACGCCTCTTCGCGCATCGGCGTGGGAGCCTATCGGGACTCCGACGGCTGCCAGGACGAAGGCCGCCAGCAGTTCATGCTGGGCGACACCCGGGACCTCGACGAGGTGGTCAGGGAACTGGCGGGCATGGGTTACCTGACTTCCTTCTGCACGTCCGGTTATCGCTGTGGTCGCACGGGTCAGAGTTTCATGCGCCTGGCCAAGTCGGGCGAAGTCCATCGCTATTGCATACCCAATGCGATTCTGACCATGAACGAGTTCCTGCTGGACTACGCTTCGGACACGACACGCGCGGCGGGAGAGGAGCTGATGGCCGACCGCCTGGCGCAGTTGCCTGAGGCGACCAGGGCCCTGGTAACCGCGAAACTGCGCAGGGCCCGGGAGGGCAGTCGTGACGAACGCCTGTGACAAAAGCAACCGCGGTGCCCTTGACCGCGACGCCGGGAGTTGATTGCCTTGCGTCGGGCACCCAAGGGCTTCCGCCTGCACATCGGCATCTTCGGCCGCCGCAACGCGGGCAAGAGCAGCCTGTTGAACGCCATCACCAGGCAGCAGGTGTCGATAGTCAGCGAGGTCGCCGGGACCACCACCGACCCTGTGGAAAAGCCCATGGAACTTCTACCCCTGGGTCCGGTTCTGTTCATAGACACGGCGGGTATCGACGACTCCGGGGCTCTCGGCCAGCTGCGAGTCGTAAAGACCCGTCAGGTCTTCGACCGCACCGACCTGGGGGTAATCGTCGCCGCCGCCGGAGAGTGGGGGGAGTTCGAGCGACGCGTTCAGGCAGAACTTCGGTCGCGCGAAATCCCGGTGGTGGCGGTATTCAACAAAAACGATCTGGGGCGACCTCGACAGGAACTTGTCGCCCGGCTCCGGGACGAAGGAGTCCGAGTGCTGGAGACCGCGCTGAGTCTCGGACTGGGCGTGACCGAATTCCGCGAGGCATTGCTGCAGGTCGCGCCGTCGGACTTCCTGGAGTCGCGCGCGCTGATTTCGGATCTCCTCGGTCCCGACCGCCCCGCCGTGCTGGTTGTCCCCATAGACAAGGAAGCGCCCAAGGGCCGGCTGATCCTGCCCCAGGTGCAGGCGATTCGCGACGTCCTGGACGGGGGATGTTTCTGCCTGGTGGTCCGCGACACTGAACTGGCCAGTGCGCTCCGGGTCATGAAGCTCCGACCGGGCCTGGTGGTCACGGACTCGCAGGCCTTCGGCGCGGTGACCGCGGCCTGCCCGCGCGAACTCCCGCTAACCTCCTTTTCGATACTCTACTCGCGCTTCAAGGGCGACCTCGAGGAGCAGACGCGAGGTGCCCTGGCCGTGGACGACCTGCGGCCCGGCGACCGGGTGCTGGTTGCCGAGGCATGTTCACACCATCCCATCGAGGACGACATCGGCCGGGTCAAGATCCCCAGATGGCTCAGGCAATACGTCGGCGGAGAACTGGAGTTCACCACGGTGCAGGGGCATGACTTCCCCGACGACATTTCCGAGTACAGGCTGGTGATTCACTGCGGGGCCTGCATGTGGAACCGGCGCGAGATGCTCAGTCGTATCATGCGTTGCCGTGCCGCGGGGGTACCGATCACCAATTACGGACTGGTCGTCGCTCGCAGCCTGGGAATCCTGGAGCGGGCGATCGAACCGTTTCCCGCGGCCATTGCCGTCTACCGAGCACGGTGCTCCCTGCGCCCGGCGATTGTCGGTCGGGCACCTTCCTGCCGCGGAGAGCCATGCGCATGAAGCGCAGCGAGATACTTACCTGGCTGCGCCAGGCCGATCATTCGCGCCTGGCGGTTCTGTGGGACCGGGCGGACCGGGTCCGCAGGGAAATCGTCGGCGACCAGGTGCACCTTCGGGGGCTCATCGAGATCTCGAATCACTGCCGGCGGAGCTGCGCGTACTGCGGCATCGGAGGAGCGGCGGCGCCCGGGCCGGCGCGCTATCGCATGACCGCAGAAGAGATCGTCGCATGTGCCCGGCAAGGAGCGGCTGCCGGGTTCGGTACCGTCGTTCTTCAATCGGGTGAGGATCCGTGTATCACCCGGGACTGGCTTGCGGACGTTATCGCCGGCATCAAGGCCGAAACCCCGCTGGCGATCACCCTCAGCCTCGGCGAGCGCCGCCGGGAAGAACTCGCGGCGTGGCGCGCCGCCGGGGCGGATCGTTACCTGCTGCGTTTCGAGACCGGTAACACGGAGCTGTACGGACAGCTTCACCCCCGCGCGGACGGATCTCCCGGGCGTCCCGCGGACCGCATCGCGCTGCTGGGTTTTCTGCGTTCGGTAGGGTACGAGATCGGCAGCGGCGTTCTCGTGGGGCTGCCCGGCCAGACGTGGGCGTCTCTTGCCCGCGACGTGGAAATGTTCGCCGAACTCGATCTGGACATGATCGGCTTGGGGCCCTATGTGCCCGACCCGGCCACAGCGCTGGGGCGAGGCGACATGCTTTCGGCGACGCCTGGCCGTGAGCAGGTGACGGCGGATGACCTGACCGCATGTAAGGTGCTGGCATTGACCCGGCTGCTCTGCCCCCGGGCGAACATACCCAGCACAACTGCACTGACCGTGGTGAACCCGCGGGACGGAAGGCGCCTGGGGCTCGAACGCGGAGCCAACGTGTTCATGCCCAACCTGACTCCCGCGCGATACCGCAGGCTCTACAGCATCTATCCCGGCAAGGCCGACTTCCGGGAAACCGCCGAGGCGCTGGGCCGGAATCTGCCCGCGTTCCTGGGCGGGATCGGCAGGAGGTCCGGTCGGGGGCCGGGCAACGCTCGCCGGGAACCACGCGCGATCAGCCCGGCGGGGAGAGGGCACCGGGGATGAAGTTGGGCGCGAAGAGGAGGGCAATGAGATGGCGACCGAGAAGGTGATACTGTGCGTGGACGACGACCGGGACGTACTGGGTGTCCTTGAAGAAGTGTTGCAGGGGGCCGGGTATCGAGTAGTCCAGGCCGTCAGCGCTGAAGAGGCCCTTTCCTGTTTCAGGCGGAGCGGGGCAGACCTGGTCATCGCCGACCTGATGATGGAGACGATTGACGCCGGCCTGGAGCTGGTGCGCGATCTGAAAATCGCGCGCCAGAACCTACCCATAATCATGCTAAGCTCCATCGGCGATCAACTCAACGGGGCGACCGACTATTCCGGACTGAGACTCGACGGGATTCTCCAGAAACCGGTTCGGTCGGAAGCCCTGTTGCGGCTGGTTGCCGCCAAGCTCTCGCCGGTCGCGCCGTGAACGCCGGCCGTGCCGAAGGCCGCTTCGCCCGCCGCGGCGGTCACCATCGCACCGGACTTCGCGGGAGACTTCCGGTGTTCGCACCCCGTTGTGAGCGGGGAGTCCGTCGGTGACTGCGATCGCCGAACATTTGGCAAGCTGCGCGGCGGCCATCGCCGGCAATGCTTTCCCGTTCTGGATGGTGGTGGTCCTGCTTGCGCTCCTGGCCATGGGCTGCGAGCATGTGGATTTCACCCTGGGCATGGGCTGCGGAACGGCCCTCACTCCGCTCCTGTTGCTGATGGGGTACGATCCCCTGGACGTGGTTCCCGCGGTGCTGCTCTCGGAGCTGGCCACCGGGACCGCGGCGGCGACGCTGCACCACCGGGCCGGCAACGTCAACTTCGGCGCGGGCAACCGCGACCTGCTCATTGCGCTGGTGCTCGGTGCCTGCAGCGTGCTCGGCGCCGTGATCGCCGTATTCGTGGCCACCAGCATTCCGAAGTTCTACCTCAAGCTGTACATCGGTGTTCTGGTGCTGGCAATGGGACTGATCATCCTGCTGCTCAGGGGGAGGGAGGGGCGGTTCTCCTGGAAGCGGGTCGTGGGCCTGGGCGTGCTGGCGGCCTTCAACAAGGGCATGAGCGGAGGCGGTTACGGCCCGGTGGTGACCTGCGGGCAGATCATGTCGGGGATCACCGGCAAGCGCGCGGTAGGCATAACCTCGCTGGCCGAGGGAGTAACCTGCCTGGTCGGCGTGCTGACCTTCATCGCAACGCGGGGCTGGCCGAACTGGCAGCTGTCCGCTCCCCTGATGTGCGGGGCCCTGTGCTCGACCCCGTTGGCCGCCTGGACCGTCAAGAAGATCTCGACGAAGAAGTTCACGACGCTGATCGGCCTGACCACCGTCGTGCTGGGTGCGCTGACGCTGGGCCGGATCCTCTGGCAGTTGCTGAGGTGAAGACATGAACACTGTAATGCTGGCGCTGTCCACCTTCCGGCAGTCGGAAGCCGCGGTAAGACTGGCCATCGAGCGAGCCCGCGAGTCGGACCGGCTTTTGATCGTCTTCGTTGTCGACGTGAACCTGGCGAGGTACTTCATAGGTACCGACGTGGGTTTCTACCCCGACCTGATGAAGATTACCGAACGCGAAATGCTCGCCCGGCACGCGAATGATGCCGAAGACCGGGTTGTCGCGATCGCCGGGAAAGCACGCGCCGAGGGCATCGCAACGGAGACGAGGGTGAAGACCGGCAGGTTCGCGCTCGTTTGCCTGGAGATCGCCGGGGAGGTCAAGCCCCGGGAAATAGTCACCACCAGGTCGGAGCGGCCGAAGTGGGTCCGGCGCTTCTTCGGTTCCCCGGTCGACGACCTGATTGCCCGGGCCGGCTGTCCGGTCAGGGAGGCCTGAGGTGGGCAAAGCGCAGGAAGACGGCAACCGTCAGCAACCTCGTCATCTCAAGAGAATCCCGACGATCCTCGCGGCCGGTTTCTTCCTGTTCATGGTTCTCACTCCTCCCCCGCGCGGGCTGGTGGCCATGATGTCGGAACCGAGCCCCGTGGGATATCGCCTCCAGAGCGGGACCAAGACCATAACCGGGAGCGTCAACAAGGTGCTGAAGGCCGACCTGAGCCCCGAGGAGATTGCCCGCAAGGCCAAGGTGATGATTGCAGTGCTGTTCATGGCGGCGCTGCTGTGGGCGACCGAGGCGATACCGCTCGGCGCCACGGACCTGCTGGTCGGAGCGCTGCTCTACCTGTTCTTCATATTGCCATTCGACACCATCTCGAAGGCCTACATGCAGGACGCAGTGTTCTTCATCTTCGGGGTGCTGACCATCGCCCTGGGTGTGGGCAAAGTGGGGCTCGACCGCAGGATAGGCCTGCTGATGCTATCCGGGATCCGGGGCATCAAGGGGTTCTGCTTTATCTTCTTGCCGTTGCTGGCGATCGCCGCCGGGTTCCTGTCGGAACATGCGCTCATCGCCATACTGGCACCGGTGCTGCTGAGGGCTTACCGCCTCATATGCGACGCTCAGGAATTGGAGCGGGACCGCCCGCTGGCCCTGATGCTGCTGCTGGGCATCTGCTTCGCCGCCAACCAGGGAGGGCCCGGGTCACCGGCTGCGGGCGGGCGCAACGCGGTGATGGTGGGTTACCTCAAGGACCACGGAGCTCCCATCTCCTTCGGGCAATGGGTCTTCTATTCACTGCCCTTCGTCCTGGTGTGCAGCCTGGCCGTTGGAGCAGCGATCTATCTGATGCTCGGGCGGCGGGTGAAGTCCCGCAACATCAACTTCTCCCAGTTCTTCCGCGAGGAAGTGCAGAAGCTGGGGCCGATGTCACGGGGCGAGATCACCATGGCGGTCATACTGGCGCTGGTAGTAGTCCTGTGGGTGGCCGGCAGCAAGCAGTTCGGACTGGGAGGTCCATGTGTGTTTGGAGTAGTGCTCATGCTGATCGCCGGCACGGTAAGCTGGAAGGACATCCAGCTGGGCGTTCGCTTCGACGTGGTCGGGCTGTACGCCGCGGCATGCGCAATGGGCGTGGGACTCAAGATCACCGGCGGATCGCTGTGGCTGGCGCGGAGCGCAATCGACCTGCTTCCTCCATCACTGCGCGGGGGCGATTCACTGCTGTTGGCGACCAGCCTCTTCACGGCAACCATGACCAACTTCATGAGTGACGGAGCAACGGTGGCTTCCGTGGGACCGGTGGCCCTGGCCATGGCCAGCGTTTCGGGAGTGCACGTCTGGAAGGTGGGTTTCGCCTGTGCCTTCTCGTCGTCGTTCGCCAACATGCTGATAGTCGGTACGCCCAACAATGCGATCGCCTACGTGTCGGGCGAAGATCCGCGCACGGGAGAACGCCTGGTGCACCTGAAGGACTTCCTGCTGTACGGAATTCCCGTGACGCTGATCGCATGTCTGACTCTCTGGCTCTGGACCATACTGGGTTACTGGCGCTGGATGAACTGGCCATAGAGAACGGACTCACGGCCGGAATTCGGATCCCGGCCCGTGCGGCGACGGTGCGCGATCCGCGTTGCAGCCCGGCAACCGGAGAATCGAGCAGGGGCGATAGGGGAATGCACGTGGCGCATTACGATTCCATGGCCGATGTTCTTGCGGGCATCAGGAGGTTGGAGAAGGGGCTGGGGATCCCATCGGGAATGGACGCTTCCCCCTTCGAGGTGCTCTCCCGGTTCGCTGCCGATTTCCACGGCAGAGGGCCCGCCGAGCTCGACGACGGGGAGCTGGCTGCCTGGATAGCCGAACTGGTGTCGCGGGAAATGAGGACCAACGGGCCGCACTGACCGGATTACCTTCCGGTACACCCGGCACCATACGGCCGACAGTCGGGCACAATTCTACTTCAGGTTCCTGATTGCCGAGGCAGCTGTTCTCGCGGAACCAGCGGCAATACCAGGTACTCCCGGCTGTCTATCCAAGTGCTGGTGGCCTTGAATTCCTCGGCGGCGGTGACGACAAGCCTGAGCAGACGTTCGTCAATGATTCGTCTCAGGGAGGGAAAGGCAAGCTGTTGCCGGGCGATCAGAGATTCGGTGCTCACGGGGAGTCCTCCTCTCTGCCTGCGGAACGGAAAGCAACACTGTCGCCTGCGAGAAACGAAAGGGCTTCTTCCGTTACCAGTACTTCCAACGGAGCTGCGAATACCATGCAGGTTGGCGCTTCAACCGGGCGGTCTTCTCCCCTGACCAGCGCGGACAGGAGCGGACCTGTAAGGTATCGGGCCAGTTGCGCGTGACGTCCCGAGAAGACAATTGCGTCGAGGCCGCCCAGTGTCGCCTTGGCGGCACCACAGGCCAGCAGGAGGCGATACTCCAGCACCTCCCGGGCCAGATTCAGGGTCGCATCCCTGCGGCTGCTGAATACCTCAGACATTTCGACTTGCCTTCCGGCGAGTCCGACCAGGCCGCTTTCGCCGGTAAGGCAGGCATTGATCTCTTCGGGGCCCCACTTGTGCTCGCCGGCCAGCGCCAGCACAATCCCCGGATCCAGGTCGCCGCAGGACGTGCGTCCGGGAAGACCCTGCAGCGGAGAGCTACCGGAGGTGCTCATCAACGGTCTGTCGCCCAGGACAGCGGCCACTTCCGGGGAGTCGTCCAGGAACACCGAGATTATTCGCGTGCGATGCGCCTCGCCGGAAGGAGCCAACTCGGTCCGCGCCCGGGCACAGGCCGCCGCATGCGTAATACCGTGAAAACCGTATCGCAGAGGCGCGGCGGAACCGCCTTCCTGCTCGGGCACTGCGTATTCGCGTTCTTCGGGAGGAAGATCCAGGAAGAAAGATGTCTCGAATACCAGCAGCACGGAAGCTGCCGGAAACGTATGGCGGCAGCGATCGGCCAGGGCAATGAGCACCGGTGCCTCCAGCGGCGCCTCGGGAATCAGACTGTCCAGTCGCCTGCGGACCTCTGGGCAGAAGACCGCGGGACGGCGGAAGGTTTCGCCCCCGTACACGGCCCGAATAGCGACGGTTTCTATCCGGAAGGTCGGACGGTGCGAACGACATCTTCCTGCGACAATGTCCAGGAACGTTTCCAGCGAGTCTCTGCGGTCCAGTTCTTCCTGTGAGATTTCCAGGCTGCCCGCGATCACCGGTTCCCGTGCGGGCCATCGGAAGGCGGCGAACTCCACGTGCCGCCCCCCGGGAATCAGGGTAAGAACGTTCACTTCCGGGCCTCCCGTCCGATTATCGCGTACGACGTTCGCGCGATGGCCAGTTCCTCGTTGGTGGCCAGTGCCAGTATGCGTACCGGGCTGTCCGAAGTTGCCACGTCGACGGGCAGGGTTGTTGATGATGCGTTGCGTTCTGCGTCCAATTGCAGACCGAACGCATCCATTCCCGCGCAAGCCGCGGCACGCACTTCGGGAACCGTTTCCCCGAGCGTATCGGTGAAGATGACTGCGTGCGGAGAGCCTACCACCGCAAGGTAAGCACCGAGGTACTTGCGCAGTCTCCATGTGTAACAGCGGATTGTGTGCACGGCGCGCAAAGCCTCTCTGTCCTCGCCCTGCTTGCCGGCCAGCAGGTCGCGCAGGTCCGACGAACGGCCGGAAAGACCCAGGACGCCGCTCCGGCGGTTGAGCAACGTCTCGGCGAAGTTCGGATCTCCCTCGCAACCGGAAAGCAACCGCAGCGCGACCGCCGGGTCGAGATCCCCGCAGCGCGTGCTCATGACCAGGCCCTGCAGGGGCGAGTAACCCATGGTGGTGTCGACGCTGCGGCCGTCGACTATCGCGCACAGACTGGCGCCGCCCGAGCCCAGGTGGCAGCTCACCGCCCTGAGCCGGTCGAGGGCAATTCCCAGGAAACGCGCGGCCTCCGCGGCAACATATGCGTGGCTGATCCCGTGGAAACCGAACTTGGCCATTTCCAGGTCGCAACGTAACGAAGCGGGCAGCGCGTATGTGCCCGCCCGGGCTGGAATCGCCGAGTGAAAGGCGGTGTCGAAAACCAGCACCTGGGCAAGGTCGGGAAAGCGCCTCGCGCATTCCCGGACCAGCCCGAGCTGCGGAGGATTATGCAGGGGAGCCAGGCGACAGGTTTCTTCCAGAGACGCCAGCACCTGCTCGTCAACCCTGACATGGTCCCTGAAGCGTCTGCCCCCGTGCACGATCCTGTGCGCCAGCGCCCCGGGAAACGGGCACCCGTGCTGCTCGATGAGATGCAGGACCTGTCCGAACGCGGAAGCGTGGTCGGGCATTTCCGCGAAGTGAACGCCGGAGTGCTTTCCGAAGCGATAGAGTATCCTCGACGGTTCGGATGTGCGCGTGCCCACCCGCTGTGCTTCTCCGCCGGCGAGCTCGTCCTCCCCGGGCATCGCCAGCAGGCGGTACTTCAAGGAAGAGCTGCCGCAGTTGAAGACCAGGATGTTCATGCCGGTTTCCGGAGTCATATTCCGTCCACGGTCCAGCCGAACACCGGTATGCCCACCAGCGCCTGGGTGATCGCGGCCGTTCCGTACACGGCTTCGACCAGCTTCTCGACCGAAGCCTTTTCGTTCAGCGCGTGCGCTTCGGTTTCCTCGCCCGGACCGTAACCGACCGTCGGTATCCCGTAGTCGGAGGTCAGTACCCCGCCGGCGGTGCCCATTCCCAGGTGGTTCAGGCGCCACTTTCCGGGAGAGGCTTCCAGGCCCGCCGCTCCCAGCGCGTGGCGGCTGCGCTCCATCAGGGTGGAGAACGGGTCGGTCGACCACGCACGTGCCAGCCGGCGCACCGTGGTTACCCGGCCGGTGTAGAGCTGCTGCGGATCTTCGCTTACGCACACGTCCACGGAGAGTTCCTCGTCCGTTCCACCCCCCAGCGCCCGGAGAACGCTGCGCTGCAGGGACCCGATCGCGTGTTTCTCGTCTTCCCCGCTGCGCAGCCTTCGATTGACGTGAACCAGGGCGCAGCCGGGTGCGGGTTCGAAGCTGAACACCGGAGCTTCGACCTCCAACTCCCGGAGTGTTTCCGCCGCGGCGCGGTCCGGGACCTCCGCGGAGATCTCTTCGAAGATCCGCTTCGCCGAGTTCCGGACTCTACTGCGATCGCGACCCTGCACGTGGATGTCCAGCTCCGCCCAACCGTCGTGACCGTAGTAGAGCCTCAGTCCGGTGGGTTCTCCCAGAATCACCCAATCGGGCTGAAGCCCCAGGGCGGGCAGCGTGTCGTCCATCAGTCCCTTGACGCCGACGCTGCGGCCGTTTTCCTCCGCAACGGTGGCCGCCACGATCGTCGTCCCCTTCATGGGCAGGAGCGAACCCTTGAGCAGCGCGGCCGCGTAGATCTGCGCGGCCAAGCCCCCCTTGCAGTCGCTCGCACCCCGACCGTGCAGATATCCATTCTCCAGCCTGCCGCTGGCGGGCGGGTGATGCCAGTCCTTCTCGGTTCCTGCTTCCACCGTGTCCATGTGGCTGTTGAGCAGCAGCGTCTTGCCGGAGTCGCGCCCGAAGTTGATGCCGATCACGTTCCCGGTTTCGTCCCGAAAGACCTCTTCGAAGCGGAGCCTGCGCATTTCCGCTTCGACCCTGTCGGCGAGTTGTTCCTCCTGCAGGCTGTAACTGGGTATGCGCAGCAGGTCCGCCACGAAGTCCAGGAACTGGGCGCGCAGTCCGCGGGTTCTGGCTCTGAGCATTGCGTACATTCTCTGATCCTCCCTTGAGATCCGCTTCCTGCCGGAGCAGTGAGCAAGCAGCAGGCCACGGCGAACGACAACACTTAAGGCGCTTACAGACAGTGCTTTAAGCCGCCGCACGAGGCCTTGCTTCTCGGCGCTGCCCTTGCATAATGTAATTCGTGCATTACATTCTGAAAGGACCTGCCGCATGAAGGCCAGCGAACTCCAACTCCAGGAACTGGTAACCTTCGAAGAGGGAACCCTGAGCCTGCACGGTCGCCGGCTGGTGCTGCATGACGTCCATGCTTTCGCGCAGTTTCGCAAGGACCTGGTCGAGAGCATGGGATACGAAGGGGCCCGGCGAGTGCTCACGCGCTTCGGTATGTTCTGGGGTCAGGCGGACGCGGCCGCCATGAAGCGCATCTTCGACTGGGAGGATACCCGCGAGTGGATCATGGCCGGGCCACGGCTGCATTCCCTGCAGGGCGTCGCTCGGTGCCGCGTCAGGAAGATCGAGGTCGACGAGCGATCGGGCAGGTTCTTCATGGAGGTGATCTGGCAGAACTCCGGCGAAGCCCAGGAGCATCTGACCGAACTCGGGAAGTCGGATGCCCCGGCCTGCTGGATGCTTGTGGGCTACGCTTCGGGATACGCGTCGTTTTGCCTGAACCGCGAAGTCTATTTCGTGGAACGGCGGTGCCGCGCCGCCGGGGCCCGAACCTGTCTTGCGATTGGCATGGACCTGGAGAGCTGGGGGGAGGAACTGGCGCCGCACCTGCCGTACTTCAAGTCGGTGGGGATTCGCGACAAGATCGAAAGGCTGTCGGCCGAGCTCAAACGCAAAAATCGCCTGCTCAAGAGGGAGCGCAAGCGCGCCCGGGACCTGGAAAAATTCCGCAGCAGCACCGGCGCCGAGGTGCGAAGCCGGGCCATGCAAAAGGTTCTCGACCTGGCCGACCGGATAGCGCGCTTCGATGCGGCGGTTCTGGTCACCGGCGAGACCGGCGTCGGCAAAGAGGTCCTGGCCCGGCGGATTCACGCCAATTCGGCGCGCGCGAAGCAGAGCTTCGTGACCGTAAACTGCGGTGCTCTGCCTGAAACGCTGCTGGAAAGCGAACTTTTCGGACACACTAAGGGGGCCTTTACCGGCGCGGTCCGGGACCGAAGAGGGCTTTTCGAAGAGGGCCACCGCGGAACGGTGTTTCTGGACGAGATTGCCGAGTTGAGCCCCGCGACCCAGGTCAAGCTGCTGCGCGCACTGCAGGAAGGCGAGGTGGTGCGCCTCGGGGAGAACGTTCCCCGCAAGGTGGACATGCGGGTCATCGCCGCGACCAACCGCGATCTCGCGGCGGCGATCGAGGACGGCGCGTTCAGGGAGGACCTCTACTACCGGCTGGCAGTCGTGGAGATAGAGATCCCGCCCCTGCGCACCCGACCGGAAGACATCCCGCCGCTGGCGCGGCATTTCGCGGGAACGGTCGGCAGGAGGCTCAAGATCGCGGGCTTGACACTCGACGCGACTTGCCTGGACTACATGATGGCCTACCCCTGGCCCGGGAATATCCGTGAGTTGGAAAACGCCGTGGAACGCGCGGCGCTGATGAGCGCCGACGGCCGGATCCTCCCCGAGCACCTGCCTCCCGCGCTGCTCGCGCCGATGCAGGTCGCAGTCTCGGGAGGAGCGGCCGGGGTTCTCAGCCTGGGGGATTTGCAGGAACGGCACATCCGCAACGTGCTGGAAATGACCGGCGGCAACCGCGCGGCGGCCGCCCGGATGCTGGGAATCAGCCCGGTCACCCTGTGGCGCAAGCTGCGCGGGGATCCGATCCCAAGACACTTGTGACCGGCCGGACCAAGCGGTAGAGTAATCTGCGAAAAGCGAAGCGGGGTGCCTGGCCGCGGCTCGGGTTGCATCAACGCAGGCTCCCCGGTCTTCCGGGCGGAAAGCGGGTGACGATGGAATCTCGGTCGGACCTGAAGGCAGCTGCCGCGCTGCGCGAACGCGTCAAGGAACTGACCTGCCTCTATGGCATTGCCGAACTCAGCGGGCGCCCGGAAGCCTCGCTTGCCGAAATACTCCGCGGCATTGCCGAGTTGTTGCCACCCGCGTGGCAATATCCGGAAATTGCAGCCGCGAGGATAACGCTGGACAACCACTGTCACGATACTCCCGGTTTTGACGAGGGAGCAGGCAGCTCGCAGCGGTCCGAGCTGGTGGTCAACGGGCAATCGCGCGGCTTCGTCGAGGTTGTGTACTCCGGGGAGAGACCTCTGTTGGACGAAGGCCCCTTCCTCAAGGAGGAGCGCAACCTGATTGATACCATCGCCCGTCACGTCTCAGTGGTAATCGAGCGCCGCGAGGCCAGAGAGGAAAAAGCCAGGCTGCAGGACCAGCTGCGCCATGCGGATCGGCTGGCGACTATCGGCCAGTTGGCGGCGGGCGTGGCCCACGAGATCAACGAACCGCTGGGGAGCATTCTGGGCTTTGCCCAGCTGGCGGCAAAGCATCCGGGGGTGCCCGCGGAGGTGGGCCACGACCTGTCCAGAATTGTCGATTCCTCCATGCAAGCGCGCGAGATCATAAGAAAGCTGATGACCTTCGCGCGCCAGACGCCACCCTCCAAGCGCAGCGTGAATCTCACCGAACTCATCGCGGACGGCTTGACCTTCTTCGAGGCCCGTTGCACCAAGGCCGGCGTGAAGCTCGCCCGCGAACTGGCTCCGGACCTGCCGGACGTGACCGCCGATTCGGCCCAGATTAACCAGGTGCTCGTCAACCTGGTGGTCAACGCTCTGCAGGCAATGCCCGATGGCGGGGAGCTAAGGGTCGTCACGCGAGGGGCAGACGGCTGGGTGGAACTGCTGGTCTCGGACAAAGGGCAAGGGATGGAACCAGACGTGCTCAAGAAGATATTCCTGCCCTTCTTCACGACCAAGGACGTCAAGGAGGGAACCGGGTTGGGACTTTCGGTGGTCCACGGGATAGTCGCAGCACATGAAGGGTCAATCGACGTCGAAAGCCGTCCGAAACAGGGCACCTCGTTCACTGTCCGCCTGCCGGTCGCCACCGGCAGGCCCGAAGAGGAAGGAAGTTGAGCATGTCCGGCGCTGTCCGCGCTGAGGTAATCCTGGTCGTTGACGACGTCCTGGAAACGCTTGAGATCATTCATCGAAACCTGAGTGCGGAAGGTTACCGGGTGTTCACTGCCCCGGGAGTAACGGAGGCGGTGAACATCCTGGATTCGACCGCCGTTGATCTGGTGGTCACCGATCTCAAGATGCCCAAGGCCAGCGGCATGGATCTGGTGCGTCACGTTCGCGAGAACCTCAGCGGCACCGAAGTCATGATGATTACAGGATACGCCACCGTCGAGGGAGCCGTCGACGCGGTCAAGACCGGTGCCGAGGAGTATCTGGCCAAGCCCTTCACGGACGAGGAACTCAGCGCGGCGGTTCGCCGGGCCCTGGATAAGCTGCACCTGCGGCGAGCCAGTCGCGTGGAACCGCCCTTCCTGCCGGGCGCGCGGCACGGGATCATAGGTGAGAGCAAGGCGATGAACACCGTCATGACCACCGTAGCCAAGGCCGCCTGCTCCAACGCCACGGTATTGATCACCGGCGAAAGCGGCACCGGGAAGGAACTGGTGGCCCGGGCCATACACTATTCTGGCGCGCGGGCATCTGCGCAGTTCGTACCCGTGAACTGCGGAGGAATCCCCGAGGGCCTGCTGGAAAGCGAACTTTTCGGGCACTTGAAGGGAGCTTTCACTGGGGCCGCCGAAAGCCGCGCGGGCTTCTTCCAGTCCGCCGAGGGTGGCACCATCTTCCTTGACGAGATAAGCGAGACCACCCAGCCAATGCAGGTTAAGCTCCTCAGGGTCCTGCAGGATGGCGAGGTCTGCATGGTGGGTTCGAACCGGCCACGCAAGGTCGACGTGCGCATAGTCGCCGCCACCAACAAGGACCTGCTGGGCCTGGTGCGCAAGAACCGGTTCAGAGAGGACCTCTATTATCGCCTAAACGTCATCAACATAAGCCTGCCGCCGCTTCGCGAACGCGGGGACGACGTGCTGCTCCTGGCACGAAACTTCGCGGCGAAGTACGCAACCGAGGCCGGCAAGCCGACGCCGCGCTTCAGCGACCGGGCCCTGGGGGTAATCCGCGACTACTTCTGGCCCGGCAATGTCCGGGAACTGGAAAACGTTGTCCAACGACTCGTGATCATGTCCGAGGGAGAAAGCGTGGATACGCCCGATCTTCCGCCGCTGATGCGTTTCTCCGCAGCGGCCAGCGGCGGCCTGGACAGAACTCTGGCGGAGGTTGAGACCGCGCATATCAGAAGTGTTCTTCAGAGCGTGGACGGCAACAAGACCAGGGCCGCTGCTATCCTGGGCATAGACCGCAAGACACTCCGCGAGAAGGTAAAGACTTCCAGTAGCTCCTGACCGGCACTCGCCGGGGAGTTTCTCCCCGCCGGAGAGAAACTCCCCGGTGGGATCCGCCCTGTTGCCCGCATAAGCCCTTGAGTACCAGCATCGTAATCGACATGGCCTCCTGGCATGTGGATTGCTTCCGAATACCCGTCATGGGAAAGGAGACCTGCATGACCCAACCGCAGTTTAGTTCCGGGCTCTGCAGTACGTGCGCACACGCGCAAAGCTGCAGCGTTGCCGGTCGCAGAGGAAGCGGCGTCTTTGAGTGCAGCGAATACGAGCCAGGTGCAGCAATCACGCTCCAGGATGAGCAGCGGGCAACTGCGAGCGGTGGCGACAGTGAAGAGAAATTGCTCGGGCTCTGCGTGGACTGTGCGAACCGGGAGCAGTGTACGTTCCCGAAGCCGGAAGGCGGCATCTGGCACTGCGAGGAGTACGCGGCGGAATGATCGGAACAGAAACCGGCGTCAATTCACAAGAGGTCCTGAAGATCCTCGACAAGCACGGGCGAGACCGGCGAAACCTGATCTCCATCCTCGGCGAGGTTCAGGACAAGTACGGATACCTGCCGGAGCCGGCCGTCAGGCTCGTCGCCGAACAGACCGGTTCACCGCTGGTTGACGTTTATGGCGTTGCCACATTCTACAGGGCCTTCCGGCTTGAACCTCGAGGGCGACATCTCATCTCCGTATGCCTGGGGACCGCCTGTCACGTGCGCGGCGCAAAGGCGTTGGCCGAGGAGTTCGAAGCCAAGCTCGGGATCAAGGCCGGGCAGAGCACCGCTGACGGCCAGTTCACGCTGGAGACCGTGAATTGCCTGGGAGCCTGCGCCCTCGGGCCCATTGTTCTGGTGGACGGGCATTACTTCGCCAAAGTGGAACCGGCCGGAGTGGACGCGATCCTCGCAAAGACTCGCGAAGGCCTTGACGAAGTGAACGCCGAAACGGATGAGCGCGTCTTCCCGGTCGAACTGAACTGTCCCCGGTGCAATCACAGCCTGATGGATTCCAGGATGCCGATAGACAATCAGCCTTCGATACGGGTCACGGTGTCTTTCGAAAACCAGCACGGCCGGTTCTACCTCTCTCGCCTCTACGGAAGCTTCAACATCAGTTCGGACGTCGAGATCCCCCTGGACACCGTAATGCACTTTTTCTGTCCGCACTGTCACGCCGAACTTGCCGGCGCATCGAACTGCACCACCTGCGGCGCGCCAATGGTTCCCATGGTGGTCCGCAACGGAGGGATGATCCAGGTCTGCGCCCGGCGGGGCTGTCGGGAGCACCGGCTGGATCTCAACGGCGTAAACGTCTGAAGATCTCAAAGGGCGCAGGGAGACACCCGGAGGGTGAAAGCAACAGTGGAACAGAGGCAGCCATGAGAAAGCTCGAATCGATAGATGATTTCCACGCGCTGAGCGGCCGCCTGCAGGCGGACAGGGATTCCTCGGTGCCCACGGTGGTGATCCCGGCCGGAACCTGCGGCCAGGCCAGCGGCGCGAGTGACATCATCAGGGTTGCCAAACGTGAGATCCTCCAGCAGGGGCTTACAGACTCTCTGGCACTCAGGATTACCGGTTGTCACGGATTCTGTCAGATGGAACCGTCGGTGCTCGTGGAACCGGACCGTACCTTCTATCCGAAGGTGGGCATCGGGGAGATGGCCAGAATCGTGAAAGCCGTCGCCCGCGGGGAAGTGCTGGAGAACCTGCTTTACGAAGATCCCGGGACCGGGACCAGGATCGCGAGACAGGACGATATTCCCTTCTTCCGCAAGCAGGTGCGAAACGTTCTCGCGCGCAACGAGAAGGTCGATCCGATCAGGATCTACAACTACGTGGAGAACGGCGGATACGCTGCTTTCGCAAGGGTTCTTGCGGGTCGCAACCACGCTCAGGTCATCGAGGAGATCAAGACCTCCGGCCTGCGCGGCCGCGGCGGGGCAGGTTTCCCTACTGGGCTCAAGTGGGAAATGCTGGCCGGACGGAGTTCCCGTCGCGGCAAGGTCCTGGTCTGCAACGCCGATGAGGGCGACCCCGGCGCCTATATGGACCGCAGTGTTCTGGAGGGCAATCCTCACAGCATTATCGAGGGGATGCTGATCGGCGCCTATGCCACCGGGGCGACCGAGGGCATCGTATACGTCCGCAACGAGTATCCACTGGCGATCAAGCATTTGATCATCGCGCTTCGGCAGGCTTCCGAACTCGGGTTGCTCGGCGAACACATCATGGGCACCGGTTTCTCTTTCGACATCAGGCTGGTCAAGGGCGCCGGCGCCTTCGTGTGCGGCGAGGAGACCGCGCTGATCCGCTCCATAGAGGGCAGAATGGGCGAACCCCGCCAGCGCCCGCCTTTCCCGGTGGAAAAGGGCGTTGAGGGCAAGCCTACCGTCATCAATAACGTGGAGACCTGGGCGAACATCCCGGTGGTCATCGAGAAGGGCGGCGCGGAGTTCGCGAAGGTCGGAACCGGGAGCAGCTCCGGCACGAAGATTTTCAGCCTGGTCGGCAAGGTTCGCAACACGGGGTTGGTGGAAGTGCCCATGGGCATGACCATAGGCGAGATTGTCTACGACATAGGCGGTGGTCCCTCAGGAGACGCGCCCATCAAGGCGGTGCAGACCGGCGGACCCTCCGGGGGGTGTATCCCCGCCGGGCGTTTCGACCTGCCCGTCGATTACGAGGGCCTCGCCGAGGCGGGGTCGATCATGGGCTCCGGCGGCATGATCGTAATGGACGAGCGCACCTGCATGGTGGACGTCGCCAAGTACTTCATGAACTTCCTCAAGGGCGAGTCCTGCGGCAAGTGTTTCACCTGCCGCAAGGGCACCCAGCGGATGCACGAGATTCTGGACGACGTCACCGGTGGCTCCGGTCGACCCGAGCAACTGGACCTCCTCGAGGAACTGGCCCTGGCGGTGAAGGACACGACCATGTGCGGCCTCGGCCAGACCGCGCCCAACCCGGTGCTTTCCACTCTGAGGTACTTCCGCGACGAGTATGTCGAGCACATAGAGAACCGCCGCTGCCCGGCCGGGGCCTGCAGGGCGCTGCTGAGCTACTCGATCAGCGAGAAGTGCAAGGGATGCGGTGCCTGTGTCAAGGCCTGCCCGCAGGGGGCGATTACCGGGAAGAAGAAGGAGCGGCACGTCATCGATGCGGACAAGTGCATCAAGTGCGGAGCGTGCCTGGCGGCCTGCAAGTTCGACGCCGTGGAAGTGGGTTAGAGATGATCACGCTTACGATCAACGGATTGGAAACCTCCGTGCAGGCGGGAACTACGCTGCTCGAAGCGGCGCGCGCCCTGGGCTTCCCGATACCGACGCTGTGTTACATGGAGGGACTCTCGGCGTACGGGGCCTGCCGGCTGTGCGTGGTGGAGATTGGCGAGGAGCCGAAGAGCAAGCTGGTCAGCTCCTGCACCTATCCCGCCCAGGAGGGCCTGAAGGTGCGCACCGCCTCGGAGCGGGTGCTTCGCGCCCGCAGGATGGTGCTGGAGTTGCTGCTGGCCTCCTGCCCGCAGTCCAAGACGATACAGGACCTGGCCGCGGCGCACGGGATCAGGCGGCAGCGCTTCCGGCAGGAGTGCGAGGACTGCATTCTCTGCGGCCTGTGCGTGCGCATGTGCGAGGAGCAGATGATGGCCAAGGCCATCGGCTTCCGCGGCCGCGGCGAGAAGCGGTCGATCGGCACGCCCTTCGACATCAAGAGCGACGCCTGCCGGCTGTGCGGCGGGTGCATCTACGTGTGTCCGGCATGCCAGCTGCGCTGCACCTGCACCGAGCCGGAGAAAGCGATATGCGGCGGCTGCGCCAACCTCCAGCCGCCCTGCATCGAGAAGGAAGAGTTCGGCGACATGATGTGCTACATGGACCCCTGCGTGGCCTGCGAGATCCCGCGCGGGGAGAAGAAAGGAGCCTGAGGCGATGTCGTTCTCCAGAGTGAACAGCTCGGCCGCAACCCTGACCAAGAACCGCACCGAGGGATCGGTCACCCCCGCGTCGGGAATGTGCACCACTTGCGTCGACGGCTGCATCGGAATGTGCGAGATAGGCAAGAGTGCCTACCGCGGTCACGAGGTGATCTACCCGCAGCCCTTCGGCGTGATCACTACGGCTGCGGAAAAAGCCTACCCCGTGGATTACTCCCACTTCAACGTCATGGGAACCGCGGCCGGCGCCCACGGGATCGAGGCCGACAGCGACAAGGCCATCTTCCCGGCCGTCAACACCGAGGTGGTCTTCGGCCACGATGGCGGGCTGAAGTTCCGCCTGCCCTGGCTGATCGCGGGCATCGGCTCGACCAACATCGCCAAGAACAACTGGGAAGGCCTGGCCATCGGCAGCGCCCTGGCGGGCACGGGGCTGACCATCGGCGAGAACGTCGCCGGCATGGATCCGGAATCCACCATCGAAAACGGGCAGGTGCTCGACACGGTGGATCTCAAGCGCCGGGTGAAGCTCTACCAGGACAACCAGCGCGACGGCTACGGGGCCATCATCGTCCAGTCCAACGTGGAGGACACGCGCCTGGGCGTGCACGAGTACGCGATCAAGGAACTGGGCGTCGAGTGCGTCGAGATGAAGTGGGGGCAGGGCGCCAAGGACATCGGCGGCGAGGTGAAGATCACCGACCTCAAGAAGGCCCAGATGCTTCACGAGCGCGGGTACATCGTGCTGCCCGATCCCACCGATCCGACGGTGGTCAAGGCCTTCGAGCGCGGGGCGTTCAAGGAGTTCGAGCGTCACTCGCGCGTCGGAATGGTTACCGAGGAGTCCTTCGCGAAACGGGTGGAGGAGCTGCGCGCCGCCGGTGCGAAGTACGTGTTCCTCAAGACGGGCGCGTACCGCCCGGTGGACCTCGCGCGGGCGATGTCCTTCGCCTCGAAATACAAGCTCGACCTGCTGACCGTCGACGGGGCCGGCGGGGGGACCGGAATGAGTCCCTGGCGGATGATGAACGAGTGGGGCGTTCCCCCCGTCGAGCTTCACTCGCTGGTCCACCAGTATGCTTCCAAGCTCGCGACCAGGGGCGCGCACCTGCCGGCCATCGCGGTTGCCGGGGGATTCACCTTCGAGGACCAGATCTTCAAGGGCCTGGCCCTGGGGGCACCCTACGTGAAGCTGATCGCCATGGCCCGGGGGCCGATCGCCGCGGCCATGGTGGGCAAGACCATCGGCAGGACGATCGCCGACAACCAGGTACCGGTCTACATCGAACGCTTCGGGAACACCAAGGACGAGATATTCGTTACGGCCAGCCAGCTGCGCAAGGAACTGGGCAACGAGGAGTTCGAGAAGCTGCCCACCGGCGCCCTGGGACTCTACACCTACTACGAGCGACTGGCCCAGGGGCTGCGCCAGATGATGGCCGGCAGCCGCAAGTTCGCCCTGGAACACATCTCGCGCGACGACATCGCCGCGCTCACGCGCCGCGCCGCCGAGATCAGCGGGATCAGCTACATCATGGATGTCGACAGCAAGGAGGTAAACAAGGTCCTTGAAGGTTAGGCCGCTCCGGCCAGGCAGGGCAAGGGCTCCTTCCCGAAAAACAACCGCTCGGATTCCGGGTCAGTTCTCGCGCATGCACTGCAAGGCCTGGCCGGCGGCCAGGGCAATGGGTTCCTTGCCCGGGTCGGGGGAGAGTTCCGGTTGCCCGGCGGCGCGGAAGGTGGCCAGGTCCTCCGCCCCCAGCCCGCAGCGCACCGCCAATGCGATCACGTCTATGGACTTCACCGCCGATTCGCTATCACTGACGATCTGCCCGCCCAGGAGCCTGCCGTCGTCCGCGGAGAAGACCAGCTTGACGACGTAGGGCTTGCGTTCCCGCATCATCGAGTGCTTGCTGGTGGAGGCCTGGGTCGCGGTGACGCAGTCGATGCCGAGCTTCTGCGCCTGCGTCTCGGTGATACCCGCTGCCGCCACCGACTTGTCGAAGCACTTGGTGCAGAAGGCGTTGACCAGCGGCGGGTACTCCGCCTCCTGGCCGAGGATGTTCCGGGCGATGATCCTGCCGGCGATCACCGCGTTGGGGCGCAGCAGGCCGAGCGACGGCCGGCCGGTGACCCGGTGCTCGAACTCCACCAGGTCGCCGCCGGCGTAAATCAAGGGGTCGCTGGTGCGCAGGAACCTGTCGACCTTGAGGCCCCGCTCGCCGCGCTCCAGTCCCGCCTTGATTGCCAGCTCGAGGTTGGGGATCGCCCCGGAAGAGACGATCACCAGTCCGGCGTCCAACCTCTTTCCGGAATCCAGGATCACGCCCTCGGCTCTTTCCCCGCCCTCAATCGACGAGGCCTTGCGGCCCAGTTCGAGGTTCAGGCCCTGTTTGCGCATGTACGGTTCCAGCAGGTCGCTCATGTCCGGGTCGAGGGTGGCGGCCATTACCCGGTCGAGCATCTCCACCAGCGTGACCCTGACGCCCCGCAGCGAAACCAGGTAGGCCACCTCGATCCCGATGGCCCCCGCGCCCACCAGCACGGCATCGGTGACCCGGTTGGAGTTTATCCAGCTGAGTATTCCGGCGGCGTTGCCACTGGTGCGTAGAGTGAACACGCCGGGCAGGTCCATTCCGGGGATGGGCGGCATGCTCGGCTTGCCGCCGGTGGCCAGCACCAGCCGGTCGTAGCCGTAGACTCTGCCGTCCGCGGTCGTGACCGATCGCGAGTTCCTGTCGATATCCACGGCTTCGACGTTGACCAGGTTGATCCCGTTGCCGGTGAACATGCGGTCGTCTTTGTAAGAAGGGTCGACCAGGACCTCTCCGCAGCAGATGTACGGCGTTGCGCATCTCGTGAGCAGGCCCTGTTCCTCCCCCTTGCGGATAACGGTTATCTCCAAGTCTGGCGCCAGCTTCCTGGCCGTCATCGCGGCCAGCGCACCGCAGCCCGAACATCCTATCACCACCACGCGCCTGGGTTTGTCCATCAGTTCATCCTCCCGGTGCCTTGTCATCCGGCGACGGACCGGGTCGCCGGCGGAAGGAGTGTATGCGAGCCTTCATATATGCGCAAGGTCGAATATATAGCCGGCCCGATGGGCGTTGCGTTGCGGGGCAGATGGTGACAGAATGGTCGGTGATGTCGGCGCGTAAGGAAAGGGGCAGGCGTGAAGATAGCCGTAGCCGCGGATGGATCGAATCTCGACGCGAAGATCGCACCCCGGCTGGGGATGTGCGATTGGCTGCTGTTCGTCGATACCGGCACGATGAACTTCGAGGCGGTGCGTGCGAACCCGGGCGCTCCCGGGCGAGGCGCCGCGGCGGGGATCGTGGCCCTGGCCATCGCCAACGGGGCGGAGGCGATCCTGACCGGCTACGTCTCTCCGCGCTTCGAGAGCGCCTTCCGTGAAGACGGCGTCGAGGTGGTTACCGGCATCGCGGGAACGGCGCGGGAGGCGGCCGCGGGCTACGCCCGCGACCGCGCGGGGCGGGCCGCTGCCGAGGTAACGGGCAGGCAGGATTTCCGCAGCGCGATCAGCAGGTCGGCGCGCCAGTTCGGGTCGGTGTTGCCCCTGCTCCTGGGGGTGATACTGTTGATCGGGCTGCTGAAGGCCCTCGTGCCCGAAGAAAACATCAAGGCGATGTTCACCGGGTTCGAGACGCTCGACACTCTGATAGGCGCCGCGCTGGGCAGCATATTCGCGGGCAACCCGGTGAGCAGTTACATCATAGGCGACGCGCTGCTTTCCGCCGGGGTCGGTCTGTCTGCCGTGGCGGCTCTGATCCTCACCTGGACCAGCGTGGGGCTGGTCCAGATGCCCGCGGAAATCGCGGCGCTCGGCGCGCGTTTCGCGGTGGCCAGATGCGTCGTTGCCCTCATTGTCTCCGTGGCCGCCGCGCTGTTGGCGGGACTGATCCTGGGGGCGGTGGCGTGAGCCCGCAGCCTACTCCCGGCACCGCCGGGTTCAGGGAGACCGCCAAGCGGCTCCTGCGCCGCTGGGGCTTCCTGCTGGCCACGGCCGCGGTCTACCTGCTGGTGGCGGTTCGCTCCCCGGAGAAGGCGGGCGCGGCGGTTGTGGCCAGTTGGGGAGTCCTGCTGCGCATGGCCCCGCCCCTGGCCGCGGCGTTCGTCTTCAGCTGCCTGCTGAACCTGTTCGTAAAGCCCGCGCGGGTGGCCAACCTGATGGGCAGGGAGGCAGGTACGAAGGGCGTGCTGCTGTCGACCGTTGCCGGGGTCGTTTCGATGGGACCGGTATACGCCTGGTATCCACTGCTGCGGAGCCTGCGCCAGAAGGGCGCGAGTTCGTTTCACCTGGCCAACTTCCTGTCGAGCCGCGCGGTCAAGCCCTACCTGCTCCCGGTGATGGTTTCCTACTTCGGGTGGCGATTCGTGCTCACGATTTCAGTGTTCTGCCTGCTCGGAGCCTTGCTCACGGCATCCGCGGTATCGTGGGTCGCGTGCGATGAGACTGGCGGGCGGTCGGGATGAGGGGGCCTTCATGGTTTGGAGGCCCGACTCCGGGTCATCGACCGGGTGCGCGTGACCTGTCAACAGCGTTGATTGGTTGCCAGGGCGCTTGCGCCAGACCGTCCGGCACGAGATACTTGGTGTTCGCAGACACGGTTTCGACAGAAAGGAGCTATCCATGCCCAGATTCGAGGAACCCTTCACCGGACTGGCCGCCGGGCGCAAGCTGACCAAACCGGAGCTGGTTCGCGCGATTCGCTTCATGATCGCCGCTGAGTACGAGGCGGTGCAGCTGTACATGCAGCTGGCCGAGTCGATCGACGACCAGCTCAGCAAGGAGGTCCTCGTCGACATTGCCGACGAGGAGCGCGTCCACGCCGGCGAGTTCCTCAGCCTGCTCAAGAAGCTGGCGCCCGACGAGGAGAAGTTCTACGCAGAGGGCGCCGAAGAAGTCGACGAGCTGGCCGGGAAGCTCGGCGGCAGGGGCTGAACCAAATCGCCATGCCCCGGACCTCTCCCGCTGCGGTCCGAGGCCGGTCAGGCGTCGCTGGCTTCAGCTGCCAGCTCGCACTCACTCCCGCCGGGCACCTGCTGCTGCGGGAATTCGTATCCGAAGATCCGACTCCGGCCGGCGGCTGGGTCAGGCGGGTCTCGGCGGCCTTCACCGAGTCCCGGGCGGCAGGGCTGGTGGCGCTGGCGGCGGCGCGTCCCGACGGCCCGGCGCACCCCTCCTTCTTCTTCTGGCGGGACTTGGCCTGCGACTATCTCGGCCGGCTGTGCCGCACGCCGGACCTCGGCGAGGGGCCGCCGGAAGCGGTCGAGCCTCCTTCCGAGGCCGAAATCGCCTCTCTGCTGCTGGCGGTCCCTCCGATGGAAGGAGCGGAGTACCTGTGCGCGGCGACGCTCCGGGAGACCTGGAGCGAACTCGACGAGTGGGTGCGCAGTCGGGTGGCCGCGTTCAAGAAGGGCCTTGCCGGGTGGCTCGCGAAGCACGCGCCGGGCTGGCACCAGGTCGGGAGGGTCTGCTTTCACCTCGCCGAGAACAAGCGCGACCCGGAACTGCCCTTCGCCTTCCTGGCAACCTACGCCCCGCGTCTCTCGAAGCGCGGGAGAGTGCAATACCGGCCGCTGGGGCGGGCGCTCGAGGAGTACGCCGGCGCCCGCAACCGCAAGGCGCTGATCTCGCTGCTCTCGCCGGTGCAGCGCGCGGCCGAGAAGGTCGAGTTCGTCAAGGAACTGGTCGACTCCGGCGAGGTGTTCCACCCGCTGGCCTGGAGCCCCCGGGAAGCCTACCGGCTGCTCAGGAGCGCTCCGCTCCTCGAGGAGAGCGGCCTGCTGGTCCGCCTGCCCGACTGGTGGCGCAAGCGCCCCCGACCGCGGGTGGCGGTTAACCTCGGCGAAAAAAAGAAGAGCCGTTTCGGCGTCGACGCCATGCTCGACTTCCGGGTGGGCGTGGCTCTCGACGGCGAAGAACTCGACGAGGAGGAACTCCGGAGCCTGCTGGCTGCCGAGGACGGCCTGGCGCTGGTCAGGGGCCGGTGGGTGGAGGTCGACCACGGGAAGCTCTCGCAGGCCCTGGAACACTGGAAGCAGGTCGAGAGGGCCGCTGCCGGCGACGGGCTTTCTTTCATAGAGGGCATGCGCCTGCTGGCCGGCGCACCGGCAGACCTCGGAGCAGGCGACGACCAGGCCGACACCGAGCGCGAGTGGTCGTTCGTCAGTGCCGGGAGCTGGCTATCGGAGGTGCTCGAAGGCCTGCGCGATCCGGAAGGCCTGGCCGACGCGCGGGTCAGTCGCGGGTTCCGGGGCGAGTTGCGCCCCTACCAGGAAACCGGGCATCGCTGGTTGCGTTTCCTGTCAGGCCTGGGCCTGGGCGCCTGCCTGGCGGACGACATGGGCCTGGGCAAGACCATCCAGGTCATCTCGCTGCTGCTCTCCCTCAAGGAAGAGGGCGCCGCCGGGAGCACGGCCGCCCGGCCCTCGCTGCTGGTGCTGCCGGCCTCGCTGCTCTCCAACTGGAAGGCCGAGATCGAGCGCTTCGCGCCGGATCTTGATGCCCGCTACCTGCATCCCTCCGAGACCGACCGCAGGACCCTCGCGGCGGTGGCCGCCGACCCGGCCGGGAGACTCGCCGGGGCAGACCTGGTCCTGACCACCTACTCCATGCTCCTTCGCCAGAAGTGGCTGAAGGAGCTGCAGTGGCGCCTGGTGATCCTCGACGAGGCCCAGGCCATCAAGAACCCCGCGGCGCGCCAGACGAAAGCCGCCAAGGCGCTGGAGGCCGGGGCGCGCATCGCGCTCACCGGCACACCGGTCGAGAACCGCCTGTCGGACCTCTGGTCACTGTTCGACTTCCTGTGCCCGGGGCTGCTGGGTTCGGCACAGCGCTTCCGGCAGTTCGTGAAGGGCCTCGAGAAGCGCGAGCACGACCGCTACGCGCCGCTGCGCGGGCTGGTCGGGCCCTACATCCTGCGGCGGCTCAAGACCGACCGCAGCATAATCGCCGACCTGCCCGAGAAGACCGAGGTGAAGGCCTTCTGCGGACTGGCCAAACGGCAGGCCGCGGCCTACGCCGCCGCGGTGGAGGAACTCTCCCGGGCGCTCGAGAGCACCGCGGGAATCAGGCGCCGGGGGCTGGTGCTGGCCTACCTGATGCGTTTCAAGCAGATCTGCAACCACCCCGACCAGTTTTCGGGGGACGGCGACTACGAACCGGACGAAAGCGGCAAGTTCGGCCGCCTGCGGGCGATCTGCGAGGAAGTCGCCTCGCGCGGCGAGAAGGCCCTGGTTTTCACCCAGTTCCGGGAGATGACCGGTCCGCTGGCCGCATTCCTGGCCGGGGTCTTCGGGCGCGAGGGGCTGGTCCTGCACGGGGGCACACCGGTCGGGCGGCGGCGCAGGCTGGTCGAGTCCTTCGGGCGCGAGGACGGCCCGCCGTTCTTCGTGCTATCGCTCAAGGCCGGCGGCACCGGCCTCAACCTCACCGCCGCCTCGCACGTGATCCACTTCGACCGCTGGTGGAACCCGGCGGTCGAACAGCAGGCCACCGACCGCGCTTTCCGCATCGGCCAGCAGCGCAACGTGTTGGTACACAAGTTCGTGTGCCGCGGCACGGTGGAGGAGAAGATCGACGCGCTCATCGAGGAGAAGACCGGCCTGGCCGAAGACCTCCTCAAGGGCGGTGCCGAGGCGGCCCTCACCGAGATGAGCGACGCGGAACTGCTTGCGGCCGTGACCCTCGACGTCGAGCGAGCGAGGGTGTGAAAGGCAAGTAGCGAAGCGGGCTTCCGCCCGCGACCGACGCACGAGCGCGCCAGCGCTCCGGTCTCCGCAGACCTTTGATTGCCGTCGTGCCGGGGCCGCGCCCCGCCGCGCGGTCCGAAAGCGCTGCCTTAGTTGGGTGGGGTGGACTGCAAATCGTCGGCCCCAGGAACTGCGGGTGCGAAATCCAGCGAACGGCGCGGGCTAATGCTATGGGCCTGGCAGGCCGTTGAAGAAGTGTTCCGGGATACAGGTTGAGCACTTGGCAGGAGGGTCTGTCAAGAAAACTGTGTCCGAACACCGGCCCTTGCGCCCCTTCCGCCCGAAGACTATCATCGCTGGCACGGTCGGCAAGTTCGAGAGTCATTGGGGCTGAAGTACGGAAACGGGAGCAAGTGCACATGAGCTGGTTCCGTGGAGGCTGGGCGCCCTACGTCCCGGTGGCAGTACGCCGGGCCAGGGCAATGAAGAAGATGGAGAAGCTCCGCCGCAAGGGCCTGGACGTCCAGCCCGTCGAGATCCAGGGGCGCAAGATCGCAGGCACCTTCTGGGGCAGCGCCTGGTGCCAGCACCTCGAGAGCTTCAGCGACTTCGAGAACCGCCTGCCCCGCGGGCGCACCTACGTACGCAACGGCTCGGTTTGCCACCTGGAGGTCGCCGAAGGCGAAGTGTCCGCCATGGTCAGCGGTTCGAGTCTCTACGAGGTGAAAGTCCGCATCAGAGAGCTGGCTCCGAAGAAGTGGAACGCCCTCAAGACCTCCTGTTCCGGAGAAATCGGCTCGCTGCTGGAACTGCTCCAGGGCCGCCTTTCGGACCACGTCATGACCGCGGTCACCGACCGCCGGAAAGGGCTGTTCCCGTTGCCCGGCGAGATCAGCCTGGAGTGCAGCTGTCCCGACTGGGCGACGATGTGCAAGCACGTTGCCGCGACGCTCTACGGGGTGGGCGCACGCCTCGATCACAAGCCCGAACTGCTCTTCACGCTGCGCGGCGTGAACCACGAGGAACTCATCGAAGCTGGCACCGGCAGTGCGGCTTTCGATGTCGGCGGGAAGGGCAAAGCCAGGCGCAGGCGCATCGCCGAGGAGGATCTCGGGGAGGTCTTCGGCATCGACATATCCGAAGATAGCCCGTCCTACCCCCGGAAGGGCTCCGGCCGGCCAGCGCGGCGCAGGCCGCAGAAAGGCCCCCGAAAGAGGGCAGCCGCCGGCAAGGCGTCCGGCCCGGGAGCCGGAAGGAACGAGGCCCGGGCGCCAGGGCGCAGAGCTCGAGGCGGCAAGAGGAAATGCCCGGGTCGCAAGTCAGAGATCAAGCCGAAGGCTCCGAAACCCGTCGCCGCCAAGCGGCGCAAGAGCACTCCTGGCACCGCCAGGGTGCGGGTCACGGGCAGAGCCGTCGCCCGGCTGCGCGCCAAGTTCGACATGAATCGCAGCGAGTTCGCCCGGCTCCTGGGCGTCAGTGTCCCCTCGGTAGCCAACTGGGAAAAGCGCCCCGGCGAACTCAACCTCCAGGCCCGCACGCTGGCGGCCTGGAGGTCGGTGCGGAGCCTTTCGAAAAGACGGGCCCGGGAAGCGGCCGGCCTGGCGCTCTGACCCGTCTACTCGCTCAGGATACCGACTGTCGAAGGACTTGTGGCACTGAGATCTACAGACGACCTGCGAATCACCTTCCTGGGCGGCGCGGCCTCGATCGGGGCCTCGGCGGCGCTGGTCGAGGCCGCCGGCCTCAGGCTGCTGGTCGACTGCGGGGTGCGCTTCGAGCCCGGCAACGCACTGCCGGACCTCTCGCAGATCCCGCCCGGCGGGCCCGACGCGGTGCTGGTGACCCACGCTCACAGCGACCACACCGGGGCGCTGCCGGTGATCCACGGGGCCTTCCCGGGCGTGCCGGTCTACGCCACGCCGCCGACCATCGACCTGGTCTCGGTACTCTTCCGCGACGCGCTGAAGCTCATGAACGGCCCGGACCGCGAGGCGGACGTGCCGCTCTATACCGAGGCGCAGGTCGAGTCGCTGGCGCGCGCGCTCCAGCCCGCGCCCTTCGAACAGCCGGTGCGCATCGGGGAGGCGATCGTCACCTGGCTGCCCGCCGGGCACATCCTGGGCGCAGCCATGGTCCACCTCCAGACCCCGGCCGGCTCGGTGCTCTTCACCGGCGACTACAGCGTGAGCGCGCAGTTGACCGTGCCGGCGCTCAATCGCCCGGCCTTCGAGGCCGACGTGGTGGTCTCCGAGGCCACTTACGGCTGCCGGCTGCACGAGGACCGCTCGGCGGCCGAAGAGCGCCTGGTTGCTCAGGTGCGAACGGTGCTGGAGCGCGGCGGGCGGGTGCTGGTTCCGGCCTTCGCCATCGGCCGCGCGCAGGAAGTGATCCTGATTTTGCGCCGGGCGCTGAAGCGGGGAAGGATTCCAGGCGTCCCGGTCTACGTAGACGGGATGGTGAAGTCGGTCTGCGAGATCTACCGGCGCTGGGAGCGCTACACGGCGCGCTCGCTTGCCCGCAACATTCGCCGCCTGCCGCACCCCTTCTACGGCGACCGGGTGAGCCCGGTGAGCGGCGCGCAGCAGCGCGCCCAGGTGCTGGCCGGCGGCCCCTGCGTCATCGTGGCCTCCAGCGGCATGCTTGCCGGCGGTGCCTCGGCGCACTACGCCCGGGCCATGGCCTCGTGCGAGCGCGACGCCATTCTGATCACCGGCTACCAGGACGAGGAGTCTCCCGGGCGCGCGTTGCTCGAACTGGCCGAAGGCGCGGGCAGCGGCGAGGTCCGGATCGGCGGCCAGCCGGTGGCCGTCTCCTGCGAGGTCGGCAAATACGGCCTCTCGGCCCACGCCGACCGGCTGCAGATGACCGCCTTCCTGGAGGCCCTGCGGCCCGGGACAGTGATCCTGGTCCACGGCGACGAGGATGCCCGCAGTGCGCTCGCCGGCGCGCTGAGCACCGGCGACGCCGTCCTCCCGGCCGACGGCCAACCGGTGGAAACTTCGCGCCGCCGGGGCGGCAGGAACCGTCCCGCTCCGCTGGCGCAGTCTCTTCACGTGGACCCGGTGCGCGCCCGAAATCTCCTGGGCCCACCCGGAAACCGGCCGCTGGCGGTTCGCGACGTGGCCGGCGCCTGGTTCGGTCGCAGAGTGCCGCGGCTGCAGGCCGAGGCCCTGGCCTCCCAGTTCGAGCGCCTCGGCCTGGTGCGCCGCGACGACAACCGGCGCGGCCGGCTGTGGGTTCTCGCCCCGGGCGAAAGCGACCTCTTCCCCGAAGAAGCCGCCCTGGAGCGCGAACTCAAGGCGGCGAACCCCAAGGGCCGGCTGCTGGAGTTGTGTATGCGCCTGCGCTGCGACCCGCCCGAGGTCGCCTTCGAGGTTGAGGGCGCCTTTCACGTGGCGGTGATGTCCCTGGAATACGACGGCCGCGAACTGCGCAGCGCCGCCCACCGCGCGGCCTCGCGGCGCACCGCCGAGCAGCTGGCCGCGGCCGAGATGCTCGAGCTCTTCCGCGAAGAATCCGGCGGCGGGGAAGACGCCTTCACGCGGGTGGACGGGGAGCGTGCCCGCCAACTGCGCGCGGCGAATCCCAAGGGCCGGCTGCTGGAGCTCTGCGCCGCGCGGCGCAGGCCGGCGCCGGAGTTCGAACTGCGCGCGCACCCCGACGGGTACGCGATCCGCGCGCTGATGCCCGGCGGCGCCGGGCCGGCCTCGGGCTGGTTCGTGGCCGCAAGGCGCAAGACGGCCGAAGGGGCCGCGGCGGCGGAACTCCTGGAGCTGCTGGAACTCGAAACGCCGCCGGCAGGGGAAGAATCTTCCGCGGCGGAGAGGCAGGACGAATCCGGATCGGAAGCGTCTCCGCGGCCGGAAGCATCCGCGAGTGCACCCGCACCGGGAGCGCCTTCCGCCGGAGCGGCTCTCGATGCTCGCGCGCTGCTTAACGAAATGCTCCAGCAGGGCCTCATCGCCGGCTTCGGCTACGACGAGTCTCCGCCCGAGGGCCCCGCTCACCGGCCGGTATTCCGCGCCGCCGGCTGGGCCGACCTCACAGCCGGCCGCCGCCTGGAGGGCGCTCCGGTCGAAGGGCCGTCCAGGAAAGCCGCCAGGCGCGAGGCGGCTGCGGCGCTGGTCGACGCGCTGGCCGCCGATGGGCTGGTGGCGGCGACGTGCCGGGAGGGGCAGTCTGGCGGTGACCGAGAGAGTGAGACCCGACCCTGAAGAAATCTTGTGCGCGTACAACAATTCTTGTAGACTGCCGCCATGTACGCAGTTCTGTTCGCTTGGGTAGGTAACACCGACCTGAAGGCCGCCGCCGGGGACGAGACCGCGGGTGTCGGCCCGATTGCCCAGGCGCTGGCGGCCCGGGAGTTCGACCGGGTGGTGCTGCTCAACAACTACGGTCGGGCCGCAGTTCGGGGCTTCAAGCACTGGCTGACCGGCCGTACTAGTGCCAAGGTTGTCATCCGCGAGCAAAAGCTCAGCAATCCCGTAAACTTCGGCGGAATCTACTCGGCGGCGCGCGAGGCGGTCGAAGAAGAGATCGAGGCAGCGGCTGATGGACGCACGGGACCGCAGCTGACCTTTCATCTCAGCCCCGGCACGCCCGCCATGGCCGCGGTGTGGATCATCCTGGCCAAGGCCTTCTACGACGCGGAGTTGATCCAGTCCTCCCGCGAAGGCGGTGTGGTCACGGCGTCGGTGCCCTTCGATATCTCTGCGGAGTTCGTCCCCGAACTTCTGCGCAGAAAGGACCGGAGGATCGAGGACCTGGCGGCCGGCCTGCCGCCCGAGGCCCCTGAGTTTGGGGACATAATCCACCGTTGCGGCGAGATGAAGCGCGTAATCGCCAAGGCCAGGCGCGTGGCGCCCCACGGCGTGCCGGTACTGATAGAGGGCGAGTCCGGGACCGGCAAGGAGCTTCTCGCAAGGGCGATCCACGACGCCAGCCCCCGCAAGGAACAGCCTTTCGTTGCCGTGAACTGCGGCGCGATCCCGACCAACCTCGTCGAGTCGGAGCTCTTCGGCCACGTCAAGGGCGCCTTCAGCGGCGCTACTTCCGCGCGAAAGGGGCACTTCGAGACCGCTTCAGGCGGAACGATCTTCCTGGATGAGGTGGGCGAGCTGCCGGCCGAAACGCAGGTCAAGCTGTTGCGCGCCATCGAGACCGGCGAGATCGTGCGTGTGGGCTCAAGCTCCCCCCTCCGGCCCGATGTGCGCGTGGTAGCCGCCACCAACCGCAACCTGGTCGAAGAAGTCAGCGCGGGCCGGTTCCGGGAAGATCTCTTCTATCGCCTGGCCGTGGCGGTTCTGGCGCTGCCGCCGCTCAGGGCCCGCAAGGGGGACATTGGCCCGATTCTCGATGCGCTTCTGGAGAAGGTGGGGCGCGAATTGCCGGATGCCGGCAATAAGATACTTTCTGTGGCCGCAAGAAAGGTTATGCTCAACCACCCCTGGCCGGGCAACGTCAGGGAGCTTCTCAACACACTTCGCAGGGCGGCGATCTGGTCGAGCGGTCCTGGAATCGAAGCCGCTGACGTCCGCGAAGCGCTCCTGACCGGCACCGCGCCCACGGGCGGTGCGGCTCTCGGGCGTCCGCTGGGAGGAGGTTTCAAACTCAACGAAGTACTGGGCTTGGTGGCCAGACACTACCTCGAACGCGCCCTGGAGGAAGCCGGCGGCAATAAGACCCGCGCCGCCGAACTTCTGGGCCTGGCCAGCTACCAGACGCTGAGCAACTGGCTTAAGAAATACGGCGTCGAGGGCTGAGCGGGAGGATTGGCATGGAGATTGCTCTCATGGCACGGAGATGGACTTCACAGCTGGCTACCTCTGGAGCGGCGAGCCGATGAGCGACCATTCCTCGGAGGCGGATGCCCGCATTCTGATCGACGACCTGCTCCGCCGGGCCGGCTGGGACCCCGCCGACAAGTGGCAGGTGCGAACCGAGTTCCACGTGGGGCTCGGTGGCGGCGTCAAGATGGCTGACGGCGCGGGAAGCACGGGTGACCCGGTCTCTTCCCCCGGGCGCACCGACTACTTGCTCCAGGACAGGCGCGGCAGGCCGCTGGCGATAATCGAGGCCAAGCGTTCGGGCATCGAGCCGTATTCAGCCAAGCAGCAGGCGCTGCCCTACGCCAAGAAGGTGGGCGCGCCCTTCATCTTCTTATCGAACGGCGAGCTCATTTACTTCTGGGACTACACCAACGACGACGCGCGCATGGTGAACTCCTTCTTCTCGCGGCGGGACCTCGAACGCCTGGTGGAAATGCGGGCCACGCAGAAGGCGATGGCCACGGTCGAGATCCCCGAGTACTACCTTCGCCAGGGCGAGAACCGGGAAGTGCGGCCCTATCAGCGCGAAGCCATGCAGGCGCTGGACCGCGCTGTCGAACTGGGCAAGCGGCGGTTCCTGATAGAACTCCCGACGGGCACCGGCAAGACGGACCTGACCTGTCTGTACATCAAGCGGCTCATACAGGCCGGACGGGCCGAGCGGGTGCTCTTCCTGGTTGACCGGGAGCAGCTTGCCAAGCAAGCTCTGGAAGCGGTCCAGGATATCCTCAGCCAGCACGGCAGCTATTGGCTGCGTCCGGGGATGGCCCGCCAGGAGCAGCAGATCACCGTCTGTCTGCTACAGACCATGATCGGGCGCTATTCGGAGTTCACCAGCGGGTACTTCGACGTTGTTGTCGCGGATGAATGTCACCGTTCGATCTACGGCGCGTGGCAGACCGCCCTGACTCATTTTGACGCGCTGCACATCGGCCTCACGGCAACGCCGTCGGCCTACATCGAGCGTAACACGTTCGACTTCTATCACTGCCGGGAAGGCAAGCCCGACTTCTTCTTTCCCATTCTTCAGGCCTTCAATGAAGGCTACCTCACGCCGTACAAATTTGCCGAGGGCATAACCACGCTCATCGCGGAGGGTGCAGAGGTAGATGAAGAGGTCTACGATCCTGGTGAATTCGAACACAAGTGGACCAACGACGACTCCAATCGTAAGATGATGCAGGAATTCGATCGCCTGGCGTGGGAGAACTACCTGGAATCCGCTCCCGGCCAGAAGGTTGGTCCCGGCAAAGCCATCGTCTTCGCCATCACCAAGCACCATGCCGCCAGACTGGCCAGCTATCTGAACGAACTGCACCGGGAACATGGTGGCCGCTACGCCGAGGTCATTACCAGTGACGTGGCGAACGCGGAGGACCTGATCCGCAAGTTCAAGTACGAGGACTACCCGCAGGTCGCGGTCAGCGTAGGCATGCTGGATACGGGCTTCGACTGCCGGGAGGTGCTGCACCTGGTCATGTGCCGCAGGGTGCGCAGTCCGATCCTCTACCAGCAGATGCGCGGCCGGGGCACGCGCACCGCACCGCACATCGACAAGAAGAAGTTCGTGATCTACGACTTCTTCGGCAATCGCGAGCGGTTCAACGACAGCGATACGGATCCGGCCAGCGGCGGCGGCGGAGGGCACGCGCCGGGCCAGCGGCCCAAACCGCCCGGTGAACCGCGCGACCTCGTGGAACTCGGCCTCCAGGACGAGTGGCTGCACGCGGTCACTTACGTCGAGGTCGGTCCCGAGGGCGAGCGGATCGACAAAAAGCAGTACGTCACGGACTGGCAGGAAGCCGTCAGCGCGGCAGCCGCCGAGGATCCGGCAATCCGAAAGGTTCGCGACGGCCAGCCGCTCAGCGAGAGCGAGGAACGGGACCTCGCCGACAGGCTGAACCGCCCGGAGATGTACTTCAACGAGGACAACCTTCGCCGCGCCTACCGTCGCCCCGACAGAACGCTGATAGACTTTATCAGGGAGGCCCTGGGCAGCCTCAAGATCAAGAGCCGCGAAGAACAGCTCACCGAGAACTTCCAGGCTTGGCTGGTGGCCAGGTCGCTTAACCCCCAGCAGGCCCAGTACCTTTCTTTGCTCAAGAACCGCGGCATCGCCCGCGGCAAGATCGAAATGGAGGATCTCTTCAGCCCGCCCCTCTCGATCCTCAACGCCGCGGAATTGGGTGTCGAGCTCTTCGGCGAGAAGGGATTGAAGCAGATCGTTGAGGACCTGAACGAATCGGTCTTCAGGAAGGCAATATGAACCACGAGCGGTGTGTGTGGTTAAAGGGGTTTTACCATGAACCAGGACCTGCGCAGGAAGCTCGACCGCATTACCGACATCCTCTGGGCCGGTGGTGTCGTCAACCCGGTTACCTACATCGAGCAGATTTCATATCTCATCTATCTGAAAATGCTGGATGAGGAGGAGTCCAGTCGTGAACTCAAGGCGCGCCTGCTGGACAAGCCGAAGAACGGCAACGGCCACTTCCTGTTCCCCAAGCAGGCCGAGCGTTTCCGCTGGAGCAAGTGGCGTTTCAAGAGCGGCACGGAGCTGCGCGATTTCGTGCGCGACAGCGTGTTCCCCTACATGGCTTCACTGGTCAGGGAGGAGCCCCAAATCGCCGAGTACTTCCGCGACGCGGTGCTCGAGGTCCAGGAAGTTGATGTGCTCAAACAGGTTGTCGACGAGATCGACGGCATCGATTTCGCCAAGCTGGGCACCGACGTGAAGGGCGACATCTTCGAGTACCTGCTCACCCATCTGGGTCAGTCGGCGCTGAACGGCCAGTTCCGTACGCCACGGCAGATCCGCACCATGATGGTAGAGATGGTCGACCCGGACCTGGGCGATACCATCTACGACCCGGCCTGCGGTACCGGCGGCTTCCTGATCGACGCAGTGGAGTACATTCTCGCCAAGTACTCTACCGAACCCACGGAAGTTCCCATCTACGGCGAGGAGTGGCTGGAGAGTCGGGGCCAGACGCTGGAGGAGGCCCGGAAGGACGTTCCTGCGCTCCAGACCTATCGCAAGGGGCCCGGCGAGAAGATTCCGGACTGGAAGCTCTTGGAGCAGGCCATTTACGGTATCGACGTCTCCCGCCAGATGATGCGCATCGCCATGATGAACCTGGTGCTGCACGGAATCCGCAACGCGGCGGTAAAGCGCGGCAACACCCTGTCCGAGATGGGCGGGCTGAGCGAGAACGATCTGGCCCGGCGCTACAAGGTAATCCTTTCCAATCCGCCGTTTGCGGGGGTGTTGCCCAAGGAGTCGATCCGCAAGGATCTGCCCACCAACTCCAAGAAGAGCGAGCTGCTCTTTCTCGGGGTCATGATGGAGGCCCTCGCCCCGGGGGGGCGCTGCGCGGTGGTAGTGCCCGAGGGGCTGCTCTTCGGGTCGACGAAGGCCCACGTGGAGCTGCGCCGCAAGCTGATCGAGGACTACGACCTGCTGGCGGTGGTCTCACTCCCGGCGGGGGTCTTCAAGCCTTACGCGGGAGTGAAGACCGGGGTGCTGGTCTTCAGAAGACCGCATGAAACCACGAAAGGCACGAAAAACACGGAAGGCTCGAAGAAGGACCAGGGCGATAAGGTCTGGTTTTACGAGATTCGCGCCGACGGCTACGACCCGGACAAGATCTCAGGCGGCGGTCGCCCGGAGACTCCCGAAAGGAACGACATTCCGGACCTGCTGAAGCGGTGGGCCGAGTATCGGGAGTCCGGCTACCGGAAGCCTCCGGGTGTCAGGGCCGGCACGCTGCTCGAAGCCGGAAGTGAGGAGCCGCGCTGCTGGTGGGCGGAGGTCGAGACCATCACTGGTAATGACTACAACCTGGCCGCCGGGCGCTACAAGCCCCAGGTCGCCGAGAAGCCCCCGGAGGACGACCCGGCCGAGCTGATCAACGCTACCCTCAAATTGGAGCGGGAGATTGTGAAGGGGCTGGAGAAGCTGCTCGAGGACGTGGAGGCGTGAAGACCGCGCTTAAGTATGGCGGCCTGCTGGGCGGCATCACTGAACTGCTCGAGGCCGCGCGCCGGGGTTCCGCCCGGGCCGTCAATGCGATCATGACCGCGACTTACTGGGAAATCGGTCGCAGGATCGTCGAGTTCGAGCAGAAGGGCAAGGTACGGGCGGAATACGGGGCTCACTTGTTGGAGCGTTTGGCTGAGGATCTTCGCCGACGTTTCGGGCGGGGGTTTTCGACTGATAACCTCGAAACGATGCGCCTTTTCTATCTGGCCTTTTCCCCAGAGAGGATTTCCGAGACGCTGTCTCGGAAATTCTCCCCCGGGGCGAAATCCGAGACGGCGTTGCGGGAATTCGACATGCAGGATCTGGCATTGGCATTGCCGCTTTCCTGGTCGCATTACACGCTGCTGGTCCGCCGCAGTCGGTCGGAGGAGGCTCGCGCCTTCTATGAGGCCGAGGCCCTGCGCGGCGGCTGGTCGGTACGCCAACTGGGCCGGCAGATAAGCTCGCAGTTCTACGAGCGGACGGCCCTTTCCCGCAACAAGGCGGCCATGCTCAGGAAGGGTGCCGTTGCCAGGCCGGAAGACGCGGTGACTGCCGAGGAGGAGGTCAAGGATCCCTTCGTTCTGGAGTTCCTGGGGCTCAAGGACGAGTACTCCGAAAGCGACCTGGAGGATGCGCTCATCCGGCACCCCCCGGTGGGCCTGATCCTCTGCGCCGAGAAGGACGACGCCCTGGCCCGCTACACCCTCGAGGCGATGCCCAACAAGGTGCTGGCAGCGGAGTACCGGACAGCACTGCCGGACGAGAAGGTCATCGCCGAAGAACTGGAGCGGACCAGGAGGGAGCTGGAGGGGCGGAAGAAGCGACTGCCGCGAACCAGAGCCAAACGCAAACGCGGTTCCGGGAAGGGGCGGGCGAAGTGAAGTGGCCGAGGGTGGCGTTGGGGGAAATCGCGACAATCGTTGGTGGGAGCACACCCAGCCGAAATAAGGACGAATTCTGGGGCGGCGACATCGCATGGCTGACACCAACGGATTTACCGATGCCTGGTTGTGGGATCGCAGGTGTTGACAATACGGCCAGCAAGATTACGGGAGAGGGGCTGGCTTCGATTTCGGCGCAGTTGTTACCCGTAGGGACCGTACTATTCTCTTCCCGGGCAACTATCGGGAAGCTCGGGATTTCGCGCATTCCTCTTGCGACGAACCAAGGCTTCGCCAATCTGATTCCAAAGGACGTTATTGATGCCAAGTATCTGGCCTACGTGCTTCAGTACTTTACAGGTGATATTGCGGCACTGGCTGGTTCAACAACCTTCAAGGAAGTGAACAAGACCGCGTTGAGGCGTTTCCAGATTCCACTGCCGGCAAAGTCCGAACAACGCCAAATCGTCGAGATCCTCGACCAGGCCGACGCCCTGCGCCGGAGGCGCGCCGAGGCCGACGAGAAGGCCGCGCGCATTCTCCCCGCGCTCTTCTACAAGATGTTCGGGGACCCGGCGACATGGGCTGGGCTACCCAATGAAGCGCTTGGCGACCTGGTAGACATGCAGGGAGGAGGTACTCCTTCGAAGAAGCGCCCTGATTACTGGGGCAACGGGTTTCCCTGGATTTCCGCAAAAGACATGAAACAGGATTTTCTTCACGATGCGCAGGATTACATCACGCAATTGGCCATTGAAGAGACCAGCAGCCGCCTTATAGGGCCAAACGCCATTCTTGTGGTTGTTCGGGGGATGATTCTGGCTCGCTACGTACCGCTTGCGGTCAATTCAGTCCCCATGGCTATTAATCAGGACATCAAGGCGCTTTCAGTGAAGGACAAGCGAATCTCGCCGCTCTACCTTTTCGCAGCGCTGAAGGCTGCAGGGCAATTGCTTCTCGCACGCGTGGGAACCGCGGCACACGGCACGCGCAAGCTCGATACTGATCAATTGCTTTCACTCCCGGTACGGATTCCTGGTGATAGAGAGCATGAGGTATTTCTCACGTGGTTTGATCGTCTACGGGACCAAGCTTTGAAACGCGAGGTTGTATCTCCGCAGATTGACAGTCTCTTCAGTATTCTTCTTCATCGTGCTTTCTCCGGCGACCTCACCGCCAAGTGGCGTGAGGCACATATGAAGGAAGTTGTGGCCGAGATGGAGGTACAGGCCAAAGCACTGGAATCGGCGGATGATGACAAGGTTTCGGAGATGAACCCGCGCAGACGCCATCATGGCAAGAGGAGGAATTCGTGAGAGACAAGCCCGATATTGGTGCGGTTGGCTGTGTTATTCCCGAGGCCAGCAACCTCGTTGAGATCGGATCAGGCGGCTATAAGGTGGTCTACCGGGCAACGGTCGCAGGCGAGGAGCAGGCGGTCAAGCTGGTACGTATCCCCACCGATGGAGATGGGGAGATCAAGGAAGAGAACCTTGGCCGTCTCCGCCGCGAAATCGCTCTCTTGAGTGAATGCGAAAGCCCATTTCTTGTCAAGCTGGCTAGCATTGAGCCCCGAGAAGTCGTGATTGGCAGTGATCTCTTCGTTGTGTACTCGGAAGAGCGTGTGCCCGGCGAAACCATTCGCGAAAGGATGAGACGGAAGTACGAGCCGAGCATCGGTGATCTTGCGGAGGCTGGTTTGTGCCTGCTGCGTGCCACTGCCGAACTGGCCGGTAAGGGCGTTGTCCATCGGGACATAAAGCCGGACAACGTGATGATCACCGGAGTGCCCGAGCGTCCAGCTGTTCTGCTGGATCTCGGCATTGCTTTTCAGACGGGAGGTACACCTCTCACTCGTGATTCAGGGCAGCTACCTGGCACGCTGCACTACATTGCCCCGGAAATGCTCGACCCCAAATTCCGACAGAATCTCGATCATCGTGCTGACCTGTATACGATTGGTTTGACACTGTATGAATACGCATCCGGAGTGAATCCCTTCAGGGATCCGAATGAGCCGGGATACACGACGTTGTACCGGATCAAGACGAAGACGCCGGCACCACTTGTTACACATCGGCCCGACCTGTCCATCGAATTATGCAGGTTGATCGACCAGTTACTGAAGAAGCTGCCGGCATTGCGGCCTTCAAGCATATCTTCGCTGATAGCGCGCATGGAGGGACTGAAATGAAGCTTTATGCACAAGTCGGCTTCGGACTTGGTGACAAAGTCAATCAAGGCCTGAGCGAAGGGCTCATAGATGGTGCAATATTCAGCCCCAAGGACCTCCAGTTGTCAACCATGATGGACAGGATCACGGCGGTTCGCAGGGACTATCCTGCCGCGGATGTCTTCATCGATCCACAGTTCTACACCAGTATTCATGCGGGTTCTCCAAATATCAGTTTGGGCAAGCTTCCGGAATGGGACTTCTTCCGTGAGTACCGCAAGGGTGAACTGGAGGTGGCCAGGAACGCGCGCGTTGTCATTGAGAGGTGTTTTGATCAGGTGGCCCAGATGGGAGTCACCGGGCTCATCTCGCCCAACATTCTGGTATCGCAGTCTCTCGATTCCCGGGAGGCGGTGATCGCCAAGAACTTTCTACGCGAAGCGGCCGAAGTTCACGCCGCTCGGGGCGGCAACCTGCCTTTGTATGCAAGTCTGGTAGTCTGTCGCGAGGCCTTGCAGGATCGGGCTGAGTTCGAGGAGTTCATTAACGATATCACCATGCTCGATCAGGCACTGAGCGGTATTTACCTGATTGTTGCTGGTCGCGCTTCCGACGCTCGATCTGATTTCTTCCACACCGATGTTCTTGCAAACTGGATGCTTCTGAACCTGTCTCTTTCCGTCAACGGCATTCGGGTTATCAACGGATATTCGGATGTCATAAGCCCGTTCCTCGGAGTTGCCGGAGGCATCGCCGGGGCCACTGGCTGGTGGTCGAATCTGCGCATGTTCTCAATAGGCCGGTTCTTCCCGGCTGGGGGCGGGCGGCAGCCCAGGATCCGTTACCTGAGCAAGGCGTTGCTCAACCGGCTTCTTTCCAATGAGAAACAGGCTCTTGAGGGGTTCGTTCCAGAGATCGTCAATGGGTTGGCGCACGATGCCGATTACAGCCCGGAGCCAGAGAGAGCCGACGAGGTCCTGCAGACATGGGAGGCGCTCAGGGATCTGAACTCCGAACTTGTCTCTGAAGACATGATGACGGGACTTGGCAACTGCCGCCAAGCGGTTGAGCGTGCTCGGCAAGCGTACGCTTCGATCGCGGCCGCGGGTCTGCCCTTGGATGCCAGCTCTCGGGATGATCATCTTGACGCCATGGAAGGCGCACTGGAACAGTTTGCGACCCGCGCCGAACTAGGCTGATGCAATTCCTATCGCGGCGGTTAATGCCCGCGCCGCCAATTTCGGGACCTGCTGCCGGCGGGGGCGCGGCGTGTACAGGGGGGCAATTCGTTCCGCACCGCGGTCGAATCCCCATAGGCCGACGCGCAGGGTCTTGAATAGGTTCAGGTGGTTGCGAATGGTCGCAAGGCTTGTGATTGGCACCACCAGCATGGCCGCGTGCGAGAAGTAGGAGTAGCGATGCGCCTGCATCAGCCCGCCGCGCCAGTTCTTCAGCTTGACCTCGAAGGCCCGTACCGTCGGACTGAACCTCGGAAGGTCGACATCCTCGTCGTCGCGCGGCGCGTTGCGACCGGACCAGTTGAGTACAACCAGGTCGGCGATGCCGCTTCCACTGACCGGAAGTTCCCGGACGAAGAGGGTGCGTCTGCGCGTTGTTTTCGCGTGCACCTTCGGGAAGGCGCTCTTGTAGACCGCTGCGAAGTGGTCGGCGAATTCAGCTTCGGGTTCCTCAAAGCCCTTCTCCGCCGGGCGAAGGTTCTGCTGCGGATGGCGAAGGTCACAGGTGTGGATGGTGTCAGTGTCCAGCACCTTGTCTTCTCCTTGCCCGTTCCCGCCTGCCTGCACCCTTCTTCAGGTATCGACATTATGGCTCGCGGAACTTTACCGCGCAAGTCCCGGGTCTGTACATCTCTTGGTGTTGCCAGTATCATGCGCGGCATGGGAATCTCGGGAGCAGGTAGATTATGCTGACCACTCTTCACCTCGGCAACTTCAAGGCCTTTGATGATACGCAGTCGGTTCCGGTTCGGCCGCTGACTTTGGTCTACGGTCCGAACAGCGCCGGCAAGTCCAGCCTGATTCACGGGCTGATCCTGGCCCGCCAGGCCGCGGAAACCGGCGACCTCGATGTCCATCGCGCGTCGGTCGGCGGCGACTCGGTGGACCTGGGCGGCTTTCGCCAGTATGTTCACCGCCGCGACACCAGCCGCCACGTCGAGTGGGCCATGGAACTGGATACATCGCATTTCACCGGCCGGCTCGCCGGGCTGCTGGCAGCGGCCAGGGCGGTCACTGCTCGGGTGGAAATCGGATTGGCGCAGGCCGAAAGGAAGCGGAAGAGGCAGGGTACAGACCCTCGCACCGGCCAGACCATTGACATCGAAGAGCCCACGGGCGAAATGATCTCCGTGGGCGATCCGGCTATCCGGAGCTTCCGCCTGGAGGCCGACTCGGCCCTGCTGCTGCAGATGAGCTGTAGGCCCGACGGTCGCTTTCAGCTGGACAGTCTGGATCACCAGCATCCGGTGTTTCGTGGGGTGATTCGGGCCATAGTGGAGTCTTCGACCACCACTGACTCACTGCAGCCTTCTGACTACGAGGGCCTGGACGAGGCAGTCGACGCGATCGTCCCCGATATTATCGCCGAGTGTAAAGGTCTCCTGCCCGGAGAGCTCGTCAAGGGCGAAGCGACCGGCACCGAGAGCGATGGCCAGTTGTCGCTCTTCCCGATCAGCAGGGGACGGCGCAAGGAGGACCTGGCCGCGGCGGTGAGGTTCTTCCTGCCCAGAACGCTGGATGAACTCCTCAAGGGCGTGAGCAAAGCAGTCAGTGCAGAACTCGATCGGGTACAGTACCTCGGGCCGCTTCGCTCTTATCCGCCGCGGCATCTGGCCTTCGCCCAGCATCATGATCCTAACTGGTTCGCCGGGGGTGGCTATGCATGGGACGTGGTGCGGCGGGACGAGCGTGTGCGCCAAACGGTGAACAGGTGGTTGTCCTCTTCAGATCGCCTGCAGACCCCATACGAACTGACGCCGGTGCCGTTGTTCGACCAGGCGGAGATCGAACGGCTCTTCAGCGCGTACGTTGAGATGTTCAACCGGGACTACTCGGGCCTTGGCGTCGGGGAAGAACTGCCCGAGGACCACCCGAACCGGGAACACGGGTTCACCCACGCGCTCTCGATGGACCTGGACAGCGAACTGGGTTGGTTCCAGGACCTGGTAACCCAACAGGGCAATCCCGAGGTCAAGGAACTCGTGCTTCGGGACATGCGCACCGAAACCAGCGTGAGCCACCGCGACGTGGGCATCGGCATCAGCCAGGTGCTCCCCGTACTCGTCAGCGCCTATGGTGCCGAGAATCGCATCGTAGCCATCGAGCAACCGGAGATCCACCTGCACCCCAAACTGCAGGCCGAACTGGGCGACGTGTTCCTGGAGTCCGCCTTGGGCGAGCGCCGGAACACGTTCCTGCTGGAGACCCATTCCGAGCACGTCCTGCTCCGCATCATGAAGCGCATGCGCCAGACCGCGGAGGGTTCTCTGCCGGGCGGCTGTCCTGCCGTGCAACCGGAAGACGTAATGGTCCTCTACGTCGAGCCTGACGGCCCGCGGAGCATCGTTCGGGAGATGCCGCTCAACGAGCGCGGCGAACTGGCTAAGGCCTGGCCCGGCGGCTTCTTCGAAGAGAGCTTCGACGAGATGTTCTGATTATGTTGCTCTGCGAATATGCCCTGACCCCAGATGTACTTGATGCCGCCTCGTATTCGAGCGACGAAGTTGCCGGTATCCGCCTGCAGCAGCTCAAAGAGGTATTGCTGGCTGAAGGACTGGTAAGAAACCTTCGCAATGGGAACTGGTCTCGCCTATTCAGAGATTCCGGTCGCGCTTGGCATAAACGCGGGAAGGAGTTCCTGCGCAAATTGGAGCAACAAGCACGGTTGCGACTGGTTGGTCCTGTGCTGGGTGACGAGCCGACTACTGATCACGAGTGGTGCCATGAGGCCTTGGAGTCTCACAATGTCGAGAGCCCTCTCACTGGCATAATCTCAGCCGCTGCTGTTGCCGAGAGATTTCGGTCTGAGCCCTTGGTCGAAGCCATACAGAGACTGTCCAGTACGCCTTGGTGGACGACGCGAAGTTCATCGGTTCGTCTGGCACGTACGTTGGATCAGTACAAAACACAGCTGAGACTGATGCTCAAGTGTGCTAATTCGGTTATGTTTATCGATCCACATTTGGACCCGACCCAGACGAGGTACGGGGACTTCCTGTCGCTATTGCTGGAAATGGCAGGTCGTAAACCTGCGCCACTGCTTGAAGTTCATCGGGTCTGCCACTTTGGAGGCCAGGACAGGCGCAATCAACGTGATGAGACAGGTTGGAAGGTCATGTTTCAATCTTGGTCGCAGCCTCTTCTGAACGCAGGCTTGACCGCGAAGGTCTTCATCTGGGATCATTTTCACGACCGGTATGCAATAAGCAATCTTCTTGGGATAAGTGTGCCGAACGGCTTCGATACCACGACAGATCTGTCAGGGGCTACTACCTGGACACGTCTTGGGCGGAGCGAAAGAGACGATATTCAGCGCGAGTTTGACCCGGCATCGAAGAGACATGCATTGAGACATTGCTTTAAGATCCCGGAAGCCTGAAGGAGCTGCCATGGCTTGGTTACGGCTACATGGTCAATCCCTGAATGCCCGGACTTGTAAGGCTGGGCATTACCGAGCAGGGTGTTGACAACAGCAGGAGGCGGGTCATGAGCGCAGGGACTGATCAGGAGGCCGAGGCTCGGATGAGCTACACTCGGTTCTTCCTGTTCGTGGGCATGTACATGGCGGGCCTCACCGTCTGGACCCCGCTTTACCTGGTCTGGCCGCGCTGCTATCCGGGCACGAACTGGCTGCAGTCCGTGGCCATTCGCTGGCAACTGGTACGATTCATCTGGGGCAAGTACGTGTTCCGGCAGTCTTCTACCCTGTTGCTCGAGTGGTGGTATTGCCGGAGGAGGAGGTGAAGGAAAGTGAGCGGTCTCGATCACTACGGCAATCTCGACATCGAGGCTTTCGATTCGCTGTCATATCGCCACGTCGAGGAATGGATGGGCCAAGAACGTGCCGAAGAGGACCGGCGCGGGCAGACTCGCCGTTGCCGTCGCGCTCCGCAGTTGCCTGGAGAAGGGGGCGTTGAGAGGACACTACCATGCTGAAAGCCACCGTCGTGAGATGCCATACCGAGAGCGAGAACCTGAGCCTCAGATTCGGAATATCGCGGTCCGGACACGGTAAGGAAACCGCTCCGCTGGCGATATGGCAGACCTTCGAGCCGGAAACAGTCTCCCCGGCACGCCCGGAGTCCGAACGCGGCGATGTGCCGGTTGCGGTCAGTTACGGAGACATCGAGGATTCCGATCTGACCGACCCGCTGTTGCGGGTCAGCTTCGACGGCAGCTGCTTCCGGATCTGCACGAAGAGCCGGAACTTCGAAGTGGACATCAGCGGCATCGAGGCCGCTCAAATCGAGGAAGCCGTCGACGCCTTCGGTGCGCTCAACGCTTCCGGCCTCTTCGAGTTGAAGCTCGACGGGCACCCGCCGCAGGTCTTCGAAACCGCCGCGGAGATCGCCAATGCGCTGGGGCTCTGGCAGGGGCGTTTCCCGCGGGAGGCCCTGGAAGCGGCGTTGCGGAGGCGGGAGGAAGTAGTGCCCGTCCTCCTGAGCGAGTTGGCGAGCTACTGCGCGGAACCCGCTCTGATGCTCGAGGAGACGCGCATCGGTCACATGGTGTTTCCCGTTCTGCTCGCCGAGTTCGGCGCAACCGAGGCTCTGCCGCTGCTGGTCCGCATGGTCGGCGCGGATTCCGAACTGGTTGATGAGGCCTTCGACTTCTATCTCACCGAGGATCTTGCCGGTGTCATGGCTTCGCTGTCGACCGGGGAGCCGGGTCCCTTCGTCGAACTGGCCATGAATCCACGAGTCAACGAGTACGTGCGCAGTGCGGCCGTGCGGTCACTGCTGTTCGTTGCCGGCAACGGGCTGCTGGCGACTGAAGCCGCGTCCGACTGCATCAGGAGGATCTTCGCCGAAATCGAAGACGGCTGTCCAGACACCGTCGTGTCCCACCTGGTCGAAGCGATTGCGGTACTTAAGTTGCAGGACCTGCACCAGTCGGTCCTGGACCTTATTGACGGCAACAGGGTCGATCCGTGGATGATGGACCGGGAGGTCTACCAGGAGGTGCTGCAGAATCACTCGCTGGCGAGTTTTCTCCAGCGGCGCTTTCGCCCGATGGCCGACGATCCGGTCGAGGAGCTGAGCCGGCTCCTGCAATGGGATCCCCTTCCTTGCGTTGAAAGCGCGGTCCGCTTCGATGAGGAGGTCGAGGGTCTTCCCGACGAGTTCTTCGAACCATACCTGAAAAGGGATGCTGTCGCACCTGTTTCCATTGTGCGCTCCGAGCCGAAGGTCGGTCGCAACGACCCCTGCCCCTGCGGCAGCGGCAGGAAGCACAAGCGCTGCTGTCTGGACAAGCGCTGAAAGGCTGCACGCCCCTCAGCGCAACGGCGTTTCCTGCAGGTCGCCCCAGCCCTCAGGGATGCAGTGGGCCTTACAGAGCGGCTCCGCGCGGCTATTGTTCCGACCGCACGCTCTCGGCGGTACACCTGCCGCAGAAATAGTCGTCGCCCCGAGTGGAGTAGCCGCCTTCTCCCAGCTGGATGACGCGCCCGCAGCGCGAGCAGCGGGTGGGCTCGTACTCCGGCACGTCTTCGAGCTTCTCGAAGTTGTACTCGTTGGTGCCGTGTTCCACGTAGATCTCGGTCTTGTCGAACGCCTCGCGACAGAGCTTGCAGTCCTGCCATTTTCCGGGGTGGCCCTCGTGGTAATGGAAGGCGCAGAGCGTGTAGCGGTCGTGGTTACGGAAGCAGCTGTTCCGGGCGTAGGAGAACAGCTGGTACTGATCCTCGTCGTCGCAGATCCAGTTGCCGCAGCACGGGGTCCTGGTCAGCTTGCCGGACTTGCCGCACAGGCCGCAGACCGGTTGGCTGTCCCTGCCCTTGCTGCCGGACTTGCCGCTCTTGCCGCTGCGAGGGGCTTTCCGTGCCTTCTTGCGCCTGCCGCGTTTGCCGCTGCTGCTCTTGGCCGGTTTGCGGTCTTCCCTGCGCGCTGCCGTGGCCGCCAGGAGCTTCGCCAGGGGGCTGTCTTCGTCAGCCAGCATTTCCTCCAGCACGTTTTCCGGGAGGGACGGTCCGGAAAGGTCCATCTCCAGCGCGCGGGCGTTGGCCTCGGCCTGGCTCTGGAAGCCCATCTCCAGATTGGCGCGGGCCATCTCCAGGGCGTCCTCGGCGATGAGCCGCACGTACGTGACCTTCTCGAGAGGCACGGTGCCGTCTCGCATCAACTGCCACGTCCGGGCCGCCAGGCGGTTGAGCGCGCCGCCGGCCCTGCCGGCCAGCGATTCGACTTCCAGGTTGGCGGCCATCTGCCCCAGCAGCAACTGGTGATGGCCCGCCTCGGCGACCTGGCGAATGAACGCGGTGACCAGCCGGTCAGTGACCCGCGGGATGTTCCTGCGCTTCTTGCTGCGCAGGAACTCGTAGGCGAACTCCGCCGCGAGGGCCAGGCCGCCGAAACCGGCATGGTGCTCCAGCTCCCGGGACTCCGCGGCCGCCGCGCGATCCGGCGCGGCCTCCTCGAGAGCGTAGGCTTCCAGGTCGGGACTGCGCCCGGCGACCGGAATCGGCGCCGCCCCCAGGTACGGGCGGTAGATCAGCAGCTTTCCGGGTACCGGTCGCCCGGCCCTCCCGTGCAGGGCCAGGGCGTCGCCCAGAACGTCGCGGGCCAGCTCCAGCCGGCACGGTACCAGCGTCTGTTCCCGGCTGGCTTCCCGGAGGCGACGCTCGGCGTCCTCTGCTTCTTCGAACGCGCACCACACGTCCCGGATCCCCAGTGCGTCGTTAATGACGATGAACAGGGCGTCGGAGGCGCCTTCGGGGGTGCGGAAGAACAGCGTCACGCCCCTGGAACCGGCCCCGTCGACGGCGCTGATCAGCCCGTGCAGGAACTCGGCCCGCCAGGGGTGATGCGCCTCCACCCCGCGCTCCCGCATGGCCCCGGCCAGGGCCCGGGCCTGCGCTCCGAACAGCCCGGTCCCCGGCCATCCGCCCAGCTCGCGCAGGTACCAGGCGGCGGCCGGCAGGTCCGTGGCCGCCGCGGCGTCCAGGTGTTCCCGGAACGCGCCGTGGTCCTCGCCGTGCTCCGCGGCAAGCGCGGCGGCGCAGCAGATCTGGGCGCAGGCGGCCTCCGGGTTGTCCTCGGCCATCGACGCGGCCAGGGACGCGGCGCCCCGAAGCCTCTCGGACGCATCCGGACCTTCGCCCTCTTCGCCCTCGCAGTCGATCAGCCGCAGGCCGTGCAGGGTGGCCGCCACGTCCCGGGGCTCCGCCGAGCGGCTCCGGAAAACGGTGCTGAGCTGTTTCGCCATGGCGGCTTCGAAGTCGTCGAAGTACCCGCCGAGTTCGTCCAGATCCTCGGTGCCGCCCGCCGCCTGGTAGATCGGAAGCAGCTCGATCTTGTTGGCGTCGGGCAGCGCGCGGTCCCTGATGGCGCCGAGGAGCACGTCGGGGACCTGCTCGCGCAGCCTTTCGGCCATCGACGGCAGGGCCTGCCCGGCCTGGAGCCCCACTACGAGCAGGCCACAGCACACGTTCCTGAGTTCCGGATCGGGGTCATAGGCCGCAAGCCAGCCCAGTTCCCGCCCGGCACTCCGGGAGCGATGGAAGAGTTCCTGCAGGAGGTCCGCAGGCGAACCTTCCGGGTCCACTCCTGCGGACAGCATGCCGCGGATCTCCGCCCGCAGCGCTTTCCTGGATTTCGACTTGCGTTTCGCCATGGATCTGGCTCCCCGGCCTTTCGGCCAGACTCCGGACCGGCCTCAATTCACAGGTCCCAGAGCTCCACGGGGTCGGTGATGTCCGGGTCGTCCTACCGGTCCATGGTGGCCAGCCAGTCCGGCATTTCTTCCTTGACCTTTTCCTTCAGTCCGTCGAGGTCTTCCTGGCTCACTCGGCCCGTTTCGGCCATGAACGCGTAGAACTTCTTGAGGCTGGCCGCGTTGGACCTGATGTGCGCGCGGTTGGCCCACAGCGCCTTGCGAATGAACCAGAAGCCCAGGAACATTCCTGCACGGTCGAAGCCCTCCGCGGCCGTCACGGCGTCCTCGTACAACAGGAAGTCGTTCACATAGAACTCGATGCGCTCGCAGTGGCCAGCGACCGTCGATTTCGCCAGGCCCCTGGCCTTCAGCCAGCCGGCGAACTCCTCAAGGAGCAGGGCGTTCTCCGCCCTGATCCTCTTGCATGTCGCTTCGTACTCGGCGTATTCGGCATCGCTCACCGGCTCACCCCTTCCCGGCCTTCCGCGCCCGGTCCTTCGGCCGGCAGCACCACTTGTACTTCCTGCCGCTGCCGCAGCGGCAGGGTTCGTAGGGGTCCTGTTCGGGCATCGGCTTCGGCCCCGACGGGGCCCGGTACCAGGCCCCGTCGGGATCGCCCTCTTCCCAGTCCGCGTCACCGGGGAACTCGTCGTGGTCCAGGAAGAAATCAGGCGGCAGCCCGTGGTCGACGTCTTCCATACCCCCGGTTTCCAGAAACACGTCTTCGGCGGCGTCTTCAGTGGCGTCCTCGCAGATGTGGGCCAGGAGCGGTTTGACCGCTGGAACGCCTGATAGATACGCAAGTTCTTCAGCGGCAGCAGAGCGTTCTTCGCGTAGCGCCGCTGGATCGATTGCTGCGTTGACCCAGCCATCCCCGAGATCCTCGATGTCGTAAGCGATGCCGGCATTGGCCGCCGCGCGCTCGAAACGCCTGCGCGCTTCCGGCTCAAGACAGAACCGGCCGCCCGAACACCCGTAGTCAGCGAGCATGTCCGAGAACCTGATCTCGTCGGTCCGGTAGGTGTCCGCACGCAGCATAATTCCGTCCACGAACTCATGCAGCGACTCGGGGGAGTCCGCCACGAAACACTCGTTCTCGTTGTACTCGTAGCAATCTACGTTGAGGCCGTCGAGGTCCAGGGCGCTGTAGCCGATGACTTCCCCGGCAGCCTTCGGGTTTCCCGTACCCGACCGAACCGCGCGCCGGATTGCATTGAGGACATGTTGGATGGGATATCCGGAGATCCGCCTCTCGCAGCCGGAGCGATCGGTAACGGCAAACACGTGTCCCTCGATGCGGTAGGTAGCGGTCCAATCGACCAGGAACCGCCCGGGCAGGTCGACGACGCGGAACTCCTGGCGGTTGCCCCCGGCTGCCAGGCGGAGCGCGCCGCCGTCCCCGGGGTCAAGCATCCATGCGTCGCCGGTTTCCGTCGAGAAAAGCACCAGTCGCCCGAGCGAGACGAAGTGCGCGGCGTGGTCCGCGGCCCGCTCGACGATGAAGTCGATCTCCCGTTCGATGTTCACCACTCTTCCTCATCTCGGTCCTGAAATCAACCTTGCGTGGATTCGAGTTCCAGCGCAGCAGCATAATCGCATCTCTGAGGTTTGGCAAGTTTCTCTCTGCCTCTGGCAGGGCTATCGCACTTGGCCCGCGCGGTTCGCTGTACTGCGCAACCGCAGTTCCGGGGCTCGACGATTCGCAGTCAACCCCATCCAAACCAAGCGGGCCTCGCCCGCAACCAAAGTCAACCACACTTGAGAAGCCCTCGGCCTCGGAATCAGGCCCCCGGCTTCGCCAAGGCTACGCCGGGCAGGCCGGGGCCGGGGCTTCCCTTAGCCCCGTACGCCATCACCGCCGGCCCCTTTCGTCGGGCGAGGGCAGACGGTGACGGTGTACGGGGCACGGGAAGGGAGGGGGCAGTGATGCAAACTGCAGACGGGTTTCTCTTGCCCCTGGCTTGTCCCGCCGTAGCTCCGCAGGAGCGAAGGCGGAAGCCCGTCGCCTTCGGCGTCGGTCGCACCCCGGCGAGGACCGGCGTCGATGGCGACGGGCGCAAGGGGCGCCCCGGGAAGCCCTGAGCCTGAGGCCGAGAGAGCGGCAGTTCGGGATACGGGAATCCTATCATCTGGCCGCATCTACCAGAAAACTCATGGACTTAGCTGCTTGGTTTTCTTGTTTCTTATGGAGGTAGTTAACTTGTAAGGCACTTAGGACGCGTCCGCAAATAATTTCAGAAAGCGCTAAAGCTGGACTGGAGCAGATGCCGATAGGTATGCATGGAGCGAGAATGGCGGCAGATCAAAGTTCTCCCTGTCGATGAGGCAACGACCCCA
>Ga0272442_10000237_pt1 | contig 92684 bp, 119 predicted proteins | sample SSMForm2O_FD_200262 | JGI IMG/M metagenome (GOLD analysis project Ga0272442, IMG submission 200262) | Marine sediment archaeal communities from Little Sippewissett salt marsh, Falmouth, MA, United States - SSM-Form-2O | ecosystem: Environmental > Aquatic > Marine > Wetlands > Sediment ...
TTTCAACATCTTGGGTTATTGGAAAAATAGAAGATATGATGAGTTGCATAAATGACAAGAAATTTATAAAAACTAGGAATGCATTATGTAACAAATGGTGCGGTTACAAATTAGATTGTGATCTAGATGATATTTGTCCTTGGGCTATAATATGAGATCAAAAAAAGAAGTAAATGTTTGGAGAACTGTGATATACATTAGTGTGACAATATTTATTATAATTTCTTTTATGTATTTTTATAATACAAATACTATTAATCAAGAAGAAACAGAAGAAGATGTGATGTTGCACAATTATTCATATTTGTTATCAAATAAAGAGTTATACATAACACCAGACAGTGTATCTAATTTTACTATTGATGTACTTAATTGTACAAAAGATTTAAATATATCAGATTATATAACTATCTTTCGCTACCTTAGAGATAATTTTGATCGTTCCATTTTGGTAGATCAACCCAGACCACCTGTAGAGACAATATCACGAGGTTTAGGTTCAGACCTTGACCTCAGTCTTCTCTACACATCAATGTTATTGTATCTTGATTATGATGCATATCTTTTCATATCGGATGAGCTTATCACAACAATATTCATTCAGGATGCTATATTATATGTGTTTGATTGGAAATATCATTCACCATTAGAGATTGATAACCCTAGAATATTATTAGATTATGAGTTATATAACAACGTGATTGTAATGTCTCCATCATACACACGTGTACACAACGGTGATTTTTATCTTTGGGTGAGGAGAAATATATGAAACTGACCGAGAAATATAGACCAACAAAATATGATGAACTTATTGGTGATGTTGAAACGATAAAAGGTCTAGAAACATTTGTGAAGAACTCATTTCCTGTGATCTTGTGTGGTGATCCTGGAATTGGGAAAACTACATCTGTTTATGTCATTGCAAATGAGCTTGGGTATTTTGTTTCAGAAAGTAATATGTCAGATGCTAGGACATCTGGTGATTTGCATAAACTAGGTCAAGAGTTAAAAACAAATAAGTTTGTTCCTACACTATTTTTATTAGATGAGATAGATGGTGTATCTAACCAATCATTATTACTTGATGTAATAAAAGATTCGAAACACCCTATTATGATGACTGCCAATGATAAATACAAATTGTCACCATCTTTGAAAAAATATTGTAAATTCTTTGAGTTAAAGAATCCAAATCCTAGTGAAGTTGTTGCATTAGTGAAGAGGATCGCAAAAAGTGAGAATATAACGAATATCTCTTTTAGATCTATTTCTTCTGATGTCCGTGCCAGTATAAATGCTGCATTCAGAAATGGATGTTCATATGATGATGATAGTAATGATTTTAATGATACATCATTGGCATTCAAAGAAAATGTTGTTTCATCTGTTGATCCTATTTGGTTGCTTGATAATGTCAATAACTTTTATCATGGCATTGATGTATATGATACAATAAAGAAAATATCATACATTGTTGATACGATGGACCCAATATTTATCACGACATTTAAGAAGGCAAAATCTGGAACACCTAGTTACCCTAATTTTATACGTCGAAAGTCATGAATCTTATTGACGAATATATCGATCTAGTGTCACCACACCTAGATGCACCAAATGTATTTATAGAAGCATCTGCTTATCATCTTATATCATCACTATTAGGTCGTTTTTGTGCATCTGCATCTGCGCCTGGGTTACAAGGTCTTAGACCAAATGCTTGGATAATAATATCATCGATTCCAGCACGTGGAAGACGTTCTACGGTTGCTAATTATTGTAACCTGGTGTATGAACATGCGTCAAGACGTCACTATGAGAATATTATGAATATCGGACACGATGAGGCACTTCGTGTCGCACGTGATTGCTATATTGAAGGTGGTACGCAAGAGGGTATTATTGATCATATATCGTCTACAGATTTAAGGACATATTATATAAATTCAACTGAGTTTGGTGCAGTTTTGCAGAGCATGATCAAAAAAGATCATGAGCTAGGTGTTTCTGCATTATATTCCAAATTATATTATGGAGAAAGTGGTGTTTATCGATTATCCAAAAAGAGTGCTGAAACAGAAGAAGATTCAGTGAGATATCTCAGAGGTGGAAAGTATGTTTCTATGTTTGCTGGTCTTCAGGAACCACATTTGTATATAACACCAGGGATGCTAAAACAAGGTTTAATCAGAAGGATATTGCTTATATATGCTGATAAAAATGATTTTGGCACATTTCTTCCACCATTAAATGATTCTAGATCTGGTTTGCGTGCAGGTTTAAAAAGTTATGCAAATAGACTGTATGATGTAATGTCTAGATATCATGATTACTCTAAAAACAAAGCTGATCCAAATCCATTGTTAAACAAAACATTTGATTTTGATTATAATACAGATGTGATAAAATACATAAATGATTATGCAAAAAAATTGGATGATGAGTTGTTAGAGACAATGTCTAATATAAGTTCATATCGTCAAACATTGTGGGAGCATCTTGCCAAATATTCGATGTTACACGCAATTGCAAGAGATAATGTTATTAGTGTAGATCTAGGTAATGAAGTTGATGTTCATGGTAGAATTGACATGGAAGATGTTTTATCAGCAAAGAAGTTTGTCGATGAAGCGACAAAACATAGTGATACTATTATTAGTGAGTTAGGTCGTGTAGAACAACCCTTACGGACTTCTCATGATCCTTTAGAACGTGTATTATCCTTAATTAGAAAGGAAAAGGTTATTAGCCGTAGTAAATTATATAGAAAAACTAAAATGCTTTCAAGGTCTTTGGACGAGGTTTTAAAGACGTTGATAGAGCAGGAGATGATAGATATTGATAGTAGAGAAACAGATGGTAGACCAAAAATATTTTATGTGTTAAAATGAGAGAGATACGTTGCCCTAAATGTAATTCAAGAAAAGTTGAACAACTTGATAAGCATTACCAATGTTGGAAATGTTCACATTCCTGGGAAAAGAAATAAGATTCTTAAAACGTATATATAAATAAATATATATGTTTGACTTCAATCAGTTCTGGTTTTAGTCACCTTACTCATGGACGGACATATTTAAATATGTCCTATTTTTTTGAATATTCCATTTTTTTAAATATCCCATTCAAGTGTATGAACTGATTACCAATACGTTTATATATTATAAACAAAATATTCATTACTAATAAACGACCTCGTATGCCGATGCTACGAGATTTGGTGCTTTATGGGCGAAGTAATAACGTCAAGATTGTGCCGAGTTTGTAATCAATACCATCGAAAAAACTCTGATATTTCTGGTGATTATGATGAAGAAGGTAAACTCCTTTCATATTGCCCACAATGTGGCAGTATGCATCCACCAAGACTTTGTGCGATTATTGATTTCAATCTTTCACAAAGAAAGAGACATAACCTTGGCACATTGATTGCAAGAACACATGATCTTCCATACAGACAAATGCACAAAATAACATCAGGCATAAAGTTTGTTGATGATAATGAATTCCCCAAAGTTTTTTCAAAGCACATCTCGGAGACATTTGATATTTCTTTTAGTAGAGAAGATGTCATAGAATATATTAAGAGGTCTGGGAATATAATTAAAAGGTGAAACAATGTTTGAAAACATGACAACCGAAATAATAATTGGTCTCGGTGGACTTGTCCTCGGTCTTATATTATTATTCGGTGCTGTATTTAGAAAGCAAGCAGGTTTAAAAAATCTGAATCCAATGTGGGCAGGTGTCATCGGTACACTTCTAATTGTGTTCGGTGGTATCGTCGGTTTATTGCCAATGATCCCTGAAGAAGGTGGAACCGTTGTAAATGTTGATGCTCCTGGTGTTACACTTACACAACCAACATTTTCATTGGATGTAACAAATGGAACAACTGGTCTTGGTAACACTACAACTGTTCAAGTAAATGAAGATGAAACAATGGCAACTGTTTTACTTGAAACTTGTGGTTCTGGTGGAAATCAACCACTTGCAGGTACTCATTTTGGTGTTAACTTTACTGTAGCTCCAATTCCTCCAAATGGTGCAACAGCAGATTCTCTAGCAACTGTATATTTCGAAACTGATTATTTGATGAAGTTTAATGGTGAATATATACTTGCAGAATCTGATGGAACGTACTATGCAAACTGGTCATATGCAGGTGGAACAAGTGATGAAGCTCTAAAAGACTATGCATCACAAATGACAATGCTTATGACTGAAGTTGGATACGCAGAAATTACTTATGAAATGGATAGTGGTTCTGCTGACAGATTCTCTGCTGAGCTAGATACAATCGGTGATACTGGTAGCTGGGATATCGTATTCCACAACGAAGACTGGTCTTGGTCTGAAACATTTACTGTGACTTGGATATTAGTCGAACAATAAACATAATACGGGGATTTTCCCCACATTTATTTTTTTTATATAATAAAAATCGTATCGTAATGAGTGAAACATGTTAAGAAAATATATAACACCAGTGTTGTTGTTTATAATCGCTTCTATCGGTGTTATACATCAATATATTGTTTCTGGTACAATCTTTAATTTCGATGATCTTCACCATGAAACATTTATAATGGCATTTATAATTGCAGGTTTGGTGTTATTCATTGTCAAAAGAAAGTTGTATTAGTGTAATGATGCTGTTCGTTTTATTATTACTTTCTGGTTGTCTTCAGCAATCAACCGTAAAAAGTGCTGAATTTGATACTCAGGTGAATACTGTACAAAACTCGAATTATGACTCTAATTTGAAACAGATAACAGTTATTGTGCAAACTGATGAAGATGATAATCTAATAGATTATAGAAATCCAATAATAAATTTTACATTTGTTATTTACCCACCACCAGGATCTTATGAGGATGATTATGCATATCTAATTTTTTCAGCCCATGATTATGATCCACGAATATTTCGTGACTCAGATGGTATATATCAATTGATCTGGAAAGACGAAAATAGAGATACATTTCTCATCAGTGGTGAAAAAAGGTTAAAGATGCTTAATGCACCATATCTTGAGCTTGAGATGAAATTAAATCCATATCAGCTCGCTGAGATTGGTGATTCTTCACTTCAAATCACATTTCATAATCTTGATGATTCCTGGAGTGATACATATGATGTGTTGTTTCTAGGAGTTGAAGTTGAATGAAAATTAATACAAGGGTATTGAAATCAAAGAAGTTTTTGATATTTTTGATATTGGTGTTTTCATTTATAACAATTATTAGAGTGATATCTCTATTATAAGGTGACAAAATGGTTAGATCAAAGTTATTTAGGTTAAGTGGAAAGAAAAAAGCTATAATTCCTATCGTGATAATATTAATGCTCATAATGGTTGCTTATTTTGTCCCGATCAGTGATTTTTTTTCTGTTACGCAACAAGAGGTAGAATCATATATAGACTCAAAGAATGATTTATCGCCATACGAATTGGATTTATTGAGTGAAATATTGCTTCCTGGTGGTATCTATGAAGATCCTTCAATAATGGATGATGGTTATGTTGATAGTGATTATCCAAATAACAACTACAACGATAATTACTTATGTGGTGATGAATCAAAAGATATGTATGTGAAAATTAATTTTGTTGGATTGTATCACTTTATAACAGAGAATGGTTATACATTTGATGAAGTTGTGAATCATATTGATCTTAAATTAAGATCATATACTTCAACAACAACAAGATCATTTTATTTTCATAGCTGTTCTGATAGTTGGAACGAGGAGTCATTGACTTGGAATAATCAACCAACTGGAGATTATTATCAGGGTTATCAAAGCGTTCAATCAGACGGTAGTTATTATGTTTATCAAATAACTGATATAGTAAAGAATAACTTTGAGAATGGTGATTGGATATGTTCTATCCAGATGCTCTATGCTAGTGGTTTATTTGATGTTACATTTTCTTCTAAAGAATATACACATCCACCATTAGTTTATATTGATTCAAAAATGGAAATTAATTCAGTTCCTTGGGTATTAACTGGAATACCAGTCAGTGGTGGATTTTCTACATATTTGGGTATAGACAGTGGTTATCGTATAAAAAAGAATACAGCTGTTCTTGACGTTAATGTTCCACCAGTCATATATGAAGGTGAATCATTTACGGTAGAGGTTGCTACTGGATACTTCACTGATTCAGTTGTTAAAATCGAGTTATTAGATCCATCAGATACTGTTGTTGGTACTTATACTGGATCTGTACCTGAAGTTATTGTTTCAAATTGTCCACTACCACAAGGTGATGGAACTGTTCGTGTAACAGCAAGTCGTGCAGGTGAAAGTCTTGTTGCTACAAAACCAGTTACAGTAGCAGGTCTAGATCTCATTGTTGAACAAGATCCTTATTATGAAGCAGGAGAAACATTTTGGGTTGATGTGCATTTCAGTGACCCAACTATAAATAGACCAGTTACAATCGAGTTTTATCAAGGATCATTACTTGTAGCATCGTATGCTGGTACAATGCCAAGTGTACAAATATTGAACCCAATAATGACTGGTACTGTTGATATGGTTGTTACGACCACATATAGTGGTATTACATATGAAAAAACATTAACGATATCGTTTGATGAGATACAACTTGTTGTTGTGCATCCTGGGACATTCCAATATGGTCTTACAACACAGATACAAGTGTCTATATCAAATCATCCAGAGGTTTCAAATCCTGTACAAGTGACATTTTCGAAAGGCACTTCAATACTTGAGCAGTACAATGGTAATATGCCATTGATACAAATTGACTCTCCAAAAGTTCTTGGTGTTGCACAAATGAAAGTTGCTACATCATATATGGGAACGTCATATGTTCGTGTGTTTGATGTGTTTTTTGAAGGATATCCTATTGTTACAACAGCACGTGCAAACTCATATGTCCAATATGAACACGAACCAGTTATATTCTTTGTAGATGTTCGTGATATTAATGGTGAATATCTTACACCCAAATATATTGCTGATATTATTCCGATATGCACATTATCTGGTGGCGAAGTGACAGAATCGTCATATGAGCATTTGGGTGATGGTACTTACAAGATAAGTTCTACAGTAGTTGGTGTTGGTAACTTTATTGGAAAACTGGCATTTAAGTATCTTGGAACAGCATTCGAGTCAGAGTTAATATCTATTAATATTGAAGAAAACGCACTTGCAATTTCTACAGCAGGAATTCCTTCATCGGCAATACGTTATGAATATTTCACTGGTGAAGTAGAGATATTTGATCCTAAAGGTGTTAAGATAGATCCTGATAACCTTGAGATTGATGTGCATCTTCCAGATGGATCTACTATTGATTATATACCAATGAGTCAAATGAATAGAATGTCAGCTGGAAAATATTCATTCTCATATAGACCAACACAGCTTGAGAGATATACATTTGAGGTCACTGCAACAAAGACTGATGTCACAACAGCAACATCTAAAGCAACTGTGAATGTTTATGATGATTCTGATATAGAACCAGATGATGATATTGTATCAATGATACTTGGTGTTATAATTAAATACATTTGGGTGTTTGTTATCATATTCATTGGTGTTATTATACTGATATGGAAGTTTTTGAGGTGATAAGATGAAATTGACAATGTTAGGATTGAAAACAATAGCATATTCAGTTATCTTTGCAATTTCTTTTCTTTTCTACTTCCTATTATTATTTCTAATAAAAGAAGAATTCTTCTATGCAGCGATTTTCGTAATATCAGTGTTATATGGTATCTCGTTCGTGTTCGCCAAAAAAATACTTTCTAGCGGAAGGATAATCTCTATAGTATCGTTCATATTAGCTGTATTGTTAAATTTGAGACTAATGGGTGTGCTTTAAACATGAAAAAGATGATTCTATGCATAATTATGCTAATGCCAATTCTTGTTTCTTCTACAGCACTTGCATGGGGTCCAGCAACGCACACATATATTACAAATGAATTACTTGAAAATTATTCTAGTACAAATGCAATCCTTATGTTGTGTAACAAAAACCAAGAGTGTCGAGAGGCATTTATGGCAGGATCTGAAATACCTGACATAACTGTTGTTTATTATTTCGAATCTGGTGGATCCAAGTATCGTGCAACACATAACTGGAACTTCCAACAGGACGTAATGTTACAGGCTGAAGAAGATCATGAAAAAGCATTTGCCTATGGTATTGCACAACACCTTATATCTGATTCAATAGCTCACCAAGATGTTGTCCCAACTGCAATTTCATCACAAGGAATACCAAATTGGTTGTTACATCCTCTACTTGAGCAAAAATATGATTCCTATCTGAAAGAGACACAACCAGAGATTGCTGAGCAATCGAAACATATGTTTGATGCTATCATTTATGGACCTCATGGTGATAGATATATGGAAATGTGTCAAAATGCACTTGGTAGCACACTTGATGTAGAAGAACATGTCATAAAACTCGCAGCAGCATTTGATTCTTTCTATAATCCAGATGGTGGTAATTTCCATCCTGAAGATGTTGGGATATTTGGTCTTTATCCAATTATATCAGGAATAGCAGATATGATGTCTCCATATACTTCAATAGGTGGTGTAGATCAGATAGATAATGCATTATTTAAAACACTTCAACAAAATGTTAATATATATAACAACTGGGGTGCAAGACATGCATTAACACCTCATGGTTTTGATGATCTAGAGGATGCTGAAGAAGAAGGTAATGTTGGTATATTTTCATTTCTATTCATGATATATATTATTTCAATATTTGTTATACCAGTCATTGCTTATGTATATTTCAAAAAGATCATGGTACTTCCAATATCTCTAGGGATTATGATAGTTGGTTTGGTTTCATGGTTCTTCATGATTTATTTTTCATTATGATGTGAGAGCGAAAATAGGTGATAAAATTGACGAAACAAAAATCATTAAAATTTCATGATATGAAGACGCACAAATCTTTCAATTCTTCGAACTATAATCATGTTAATCGTGGAAAAACAAAGTTTGCTGTAGCAAAAAATCCAAGTGGAAACGAATCTTGGAGAATAGTTGGAAAGAAATAACATGCATAATTTCTTCTCGAATATCAATAATCGGATAGCAAAGACTTCGTTCATATTTATTCTTATTGTTATCGAGATATATTTCTTTATTAATGGTCGTGCACACTTTTCTGCATGGGATGAAACATATGGTCAGTTAATAACGATTTATCTTCTTATGGTCGTCGTGTTTCTATTGTGGTCTGGTAGAAAAACAAAGCAACAAATGAACAAACCACTTAATGAATCGATAGGTGGATTTGTTGGCTTCTTCATTGCAACATATTTCTTTCTTGCAGCAGCAACGTATCTATCTGGTGACACTATATCTGTGATGGCAAGGGAATTATTCTGGCCAACAGTAATTGTTCAGGTCTGTGTTGTTGCAACATCAGAAGAATTGATGTTTCGTGGTGTGTTATTAGAAAAATTCGGTATTATTGTATCATCAGTGTTATTTGCATTATGGCATGCTTATGCATATGGTGTAATGTATTATATGCCAGATGTTGTTGGTATAGAAACTATAGTAGCAATATTGCTCGCCTTTTGCATGGGTATAATACTTGCCTTTGTGGCAAAGAAATGGGGTCTATCATCAGCAATAGCTATCCATGCATGCTATAATTTATTTGTTTCGGGAGCATTTATAACATTTAGTATTATGTAAGGCAGATAACATGAATAACGAAAATCGTGGTTGGTTTAATCATTCAAAAGAGCATTCTTTGGCTTCTCAAGGTATTCCTACAAAGAAATCAGATCCAAGAACGGAGACAAAAACAGTGGATACTAATGTTGTTAAGAAGACCAACAATTTGTCATTTGATAGAGAAACAGAGAGAGTGATGGAATTATTTGCTGATGTTAATCAAAAATATGAGATTTCACCATCAGTTAATAACAATGGTATAAAATTAAGTGAAGATGAATTATTGAACATACTCAAATATTCTATACCAAATGGTTGTGGAACATTTAACAATGAAGAATTTGTTAAATTAGCTCAGTTATATGAACCAAAATGCAAATTTATTATAAAACGTGATCCAGAGGACGGTGGTGTAATTATTTCTGTTTATGGTACACCACTGACACATCCAGGACAAATAAAAGAGTGGGTTAACTCTAGTTATGTTACAACTGATGAAAACAATGTCTTTACTTATAAATGGACATCGATTGGTGTTATTAATAAAAACATAGATAAATCAGCAAAGCTATCACATGATGATAGATTACTACTAGAATGGTCTGAAGAGGTCAAAACAAGGCAAACTGACTTATCTTTCCCAGACTGGATAAGGTCAGGTGAAATTGATGAAGAAAGGTAAAGGGTGGAGAGGTGAACCTTTTCGACATAGTTTGGCAGGACAGGGTATATCAACATATAGATTAGTCAGAGATAGACCAGATAAGAATAAACAAGATTTTGAATCACAAAAAAGATATGGTACAGTCACAAAACAACCATTATTTCCCACTTATAAAGGTGATTATAAAAACAGATATAAAAAACATCGTGTAGTTCTCAATTATCCTGATAACATGAAAGAAGGTGACAGGTTTAATTACAATATGGAAATGTCTGATGAATCTCTTACACCAGAAGACAGACAGGAGATATATGACAGATGGCAAAAATGGAAGGAGTGGCGAAGCGGGAAAGGTCACATTCATAGAATAATTTCAAATTTAGAGTTTGAAGATAATCCATATCGTCCATATTATGTGACGAATTCTAATTACCCACCAGAAGGTTATAGGTGGGTTGATGATGAATCAGAAATCAAGGTTGCAGAAGGAAGACTTCTTGGCAAATTCTATCCTGATTTGACATATGAAGAATTTGATCAGTTTATGACATTTGATGAGTTCATGGATACAACTAAAGTTAGACCAACAAGAACTCGAAGCAGTACTAAAAGAAAAGTTGGCAAAAAGACACCTGGAAGAGAGGAAATGCAAGATATTTCAGAACAGCGTCTTTCTGCATATAGATCACATAAAGATAGAAGAATTGAAGAATTAGAAGAGAGAAGGAGAAGTAGATAATTATGTATCAACAACCAGTAATGCATATTGAGCGTGGTACAAGTAGATTAGTTGCATTGATGAATGGTCCAAGACTTAATGTTGGGTTATTATTATCGTCAGTGATAATTTCTATGTTAATTGGAATAATAATTCTTGGTACCATGGGTCTTTCTGCATTCATAGGTGTAATTTGTATTATTTATGCAGGTATAGCATTACTTTTAAATAGAGGTAAATTCTTGTCAGAAACAGTGATAATCATTCTTATAATTGGTGTAGCATTCTTGGTACTTCATTACGTCGGTGTCGATATGATGGTAATAGATTTTCAGGCATTTGGACCGACAAATAAATTATATGAATTGTTCCATCAGAGGTGAAACATATGTTTAAATTTAACAAAAGAACGCTAGTTTCTTCATTGACAGCAGGTTTTTTTATAACTCTGTTTACTGGATACTTTGTACTCGGTGGTACTGGTGAATATGGTGGTATATTCTTAGGGTGGTATCCTCTTGATACTAGGTTGCCATTTCTAGGTGGTGAATTCATAATAAATGTTCTATTGTGGACTGCAATATCAAGTTTCATTATACAAGTATTCATAAAAAAGAGGATACCTTTTTGAGGTGAATTATGAAAAATAATCATGCGATAGCTCCAATAATTGGTGTTATTATAATTGCAAGTGCAATCGGTGCAAGTGCTGGTAGTTATGTTATCTATGAAAATAACAAATCATATGAGATCGAACCAAACACAGTATTCGTACACAAAGATTATGGTAATGGTCTAGATAATTCGAAAGAGACAACATCACAACCAGTGGTAACAGAATATGAGATTACGACTAATACAGCAATATCTAATATTCTTAGTTATATCGGAAGTGATACAACTATAGATGTAGATAGTTATCGTGGGTGTATAGATAAATTAAATGTTAATGTATATTGTGTGAATGGTAAGACAATGGATAGTATAATTGACGACTATAAGACAAAGATAAATGAAGATGGGTATACAATCGAAATTGAACAAGATCGTGATAATTCAGGTTGGTCTGGGAAACTCATCTTTGCAAGAGGTAGTCTACATGGTCGTCTTATTGTTGTTGCAAGTGGATCAGTGATAGAAAAAATATTTGGTTGTGATGTTCTTTTGATTACATCAAGTGCATTTCTAACTGATTATTATTCTTGCCAACATTTGATTGAAGGACAATCTGAAGAACCAAATAATTGTTGTGGAGAGAGTTAATATGCCACCAGGAAGACGTGCAAGATCATTTATTAATCACGGTCCACGTGGTATGTATAGAAGAAGGATTTTTTCTGGTGTCCTTATCACAATTATACTGATATTAGGAGTATTACTACTTGGTTATATGTCATTTATACCGATCATTCCTGCTGTTATATATGCATTTGCATTCTTTACTATATTTCTAAGTGTTAAATTGTATCGTGTGACGCCTATATTATTAGGTACTCTATTAATAATATTCTCGACATATTGGGTATTATATTGGTGATAGTATGGCAAAACCCCTTACACTATTAGCAAGATTACCAGATAATATAAGATTTCTGGTAATTATAATTATAGTCATGGTTGGATTATGGATGTTTATAACACCATTTTATAATTGGGTGATAGAAATGTTTGAAATTAATCCATTATGGTCAATAATAATAGGTGCCATAATTGTATATTATGGTATTAAAAAATGTAGACTACATCCGTGGTGATAACTTAATGCCGAAAGAACTAGAAAGATCTCTTGAGAAACAAGCGAAGAAGAAGGGATTTAAAGGAGAAAGAAGAGATCGTTATATTTATGGTACAATGAGAAAAATGGGTTGGAAACCAAAACGTGAAATGAGGTGATTAAATATGGCTAAAAAAGGAGTACCAAAACACGATGGATCTGGAAAAGGTCAACGTGCAAATCGTGGTCGTGGAGGTTGTAAAACAACACGGTCAAGAGGTCTTGGATTAAGAAATTACATAAGAGGTAGAAGGTAATGAAAATAATACGAAAGTTGAGACATATTCTATTATTTATCGTTTTATTTGGATCTGATCTAGTGATCGGTTTCTTTGGTCATTATCAAGGGTCAGGTGGTGGCGACTTTATTGAATATATCTCTGAGTTATCATTCAGTGATATTGGACCAACTCTAGTTGTCGCAGTGACAGTTATTGTCTTTGTAGAGTTTTTATGGAGACATAAATAAGGTGAAAAAATGAAAAACACAAAAATATTTGTAATTGTAATGATGCTGATGCTTTCTGGTTCATTCTTTTGGACATCTTCAACAGATAATATGATCGTTAGTGCAGGTGATGTTTATAACAGTGCTGCATCGCCAGCAAATGCTACAACACACTATAGAAATGGAAATTTGACACTTTCTGTAACACTTGTTACTAAAACTGGTGCAACAATGAATCAGAACTTCACTACAAATGTGAGTGGTACATGGACTACAATTGGACAGAATTTACATGGTGCAAATGCCACTGTGACTGATACATTATCTGGTTTTACTTCAGCAAATAAGAAGTATTTCTGGGCTTCAAATGTTTCTAACTCTAATGCTACACATGAGTGGGATAATAACACCTATTATTTCTACACAATGTCTAGTGATGAGCCACCTACAACATCTGGTGGAAGTAGTGATACTGCCAATAGAGTGACAATATTTATAAGGGATTCAAATGGTGATCCAGTCCATGGTGTTAGAGTGCAAGTTGATAAGAGATCAAGGGTAACAAATAACAACGGTGCTGTTGTATTTACACTTGATTCAGGTTCATATAAAGTATATGCTTTACATGATGATTATAATTTCAACACAGAATTGATAAACACAGATGATAGCTCAACGTTTACTATCACAACAACATCTAAAGCAACATTAAGTGTTGGTGAAGATGATGGTATTGCATTGCCTGGATTTGAGTTATTTATCTTTGCATTTGCAGCTATATGTGTGTTTATAATATATAGAAGAAGGGTGATATAATGAGAAAAAAAACAAGTGCCTTTTTAATAGGTGTGATTGTTGTATTTGCAGTAATAGGTGCATATTTTATTACAACAACAGTAGCAGATAACATAGACGACTGGATGGGTGATATATCAATTATGTCTGGTCAGTGGAAACAAGATATAAAATTTACGCTTGCAGATGGCAGAGTAGAGAATCTCAACACAATGTCTTTATGGCATGAAGATACTCAAGTTACTGATGTATCAATAACAATATCTGCACGTGCATACACTCCAGCAGGAAAAGATCCTTGGGAGGATGTTGAAGTTGATTTAGCAGCATGTTCACTTGGTGCAACATACGGTGATAGTGTAAATACAACAACAATATGGTCAGATTCTAGAGATCAAACTGGAATGGTAACAGGTGCGGTAGATGGTGATTGGTTTGTTGTAATGTCTGAATCATTTGATTTAGAATCAGCTTCTGATGATACTTGGGAAAGCGGAGATGTATTATCCTTTGTTCTATCAGGTGCAATAAATTATCGTGGTTCGACTGGAACAGAATCTAGTGATTGGAAAACAATAGACTCTCCTGGTCTTGCTGATATTTATTTGTCATATGTCGGAAAGGACATAATGTTAGAATGGCAAGATAGTATCGATTGGGACGGAGGAACAACAACCTATGATACTGATGGTGACGGTGTCAATGATGAGATCGATAACTGTCCACTTACACCGAACCCTGATCAAATAGATACAGATGGTGACGGTGCAGGTGATGCTTGTGATACATATGATGATGGAGAACTCAGATTAGTAATTGAAGATGCGACAGTTAACTACGGTGACACAGTTGATGTGAACATATATCTATACAACGCTGAAAACATCGAGAATATTCGTGTATACTCTGAAATACTTGATACGTTCTTTATAGAGTGTACTGGTGTCAGTTGGGACTCAAGTGATTTTTCTCAAGTGACATCTGGGTATAATGATGTTGTTGGATGGTTCAGAGGAGAAGCATCATCACCTATTGGCGGCAATCTAAACGTGTGTACATTTACATATCTTGGAACGAATCTTGGTACATCAGAATTGAGTCTGGATAACACAAATCTACAGATTCTAGATGGTTATGGTAGTCCAGTATATCCAATACTACAAAACGGTGTGATCACTGTAACAACTGGTGCTGCTGGTGGGTCATCTGGGTGATCCTGATGTCGAAGATGAAGGATGAAAACATCAAGAGACTAAACAAAATAAAAGAATCTCGAGATAGAAAGGGTTGGCATGGCGAATCTCGTCGCCATTCCCTCGCCTCTCGAGGCATATATACTAGATTTCCAAGCAAAAGATCTGTTGATACACCAGTAGGAAAATATGGTTCACCAAATAAAGTAGATCTAACACCAATGGAGATTGATTACAATAGATTTATGGAAGAGCGTGATGATGATTTATCTTGGGAAGATTGGGAAAAAAAGGAACATCCAGAGTATTTCGATAAAGAAAAACTAGAAAAACAGATAAGGGAAGAATTCAGAAGTGGAAAATATTCGAAACAATGAATGGTGATAAAATGGCAAAATCTAGTGGTCGTGGTTGGCACGGTGATTCTCGTCGCCATATACTTGCAAGGTATGGAATCTCTACAAAACCATCTTCAAATATGGCTCGTTTGGGAGAAAATAACGGTCGGTGGAAAGGCGGTACGTCAAAGACGTATTATCGACCAATTGCAGGGTGCAAACCAAATGATGGAAAGATAGTTCATCATAAAGATCACGATAAGACAAACCCACATCCAGCAAATCTTGAAGCCCTAGATAATAGAGGTATATCTGCAATGGCAAAACATAATAAAGCTCATCCAGAAAAAGGTAGAAAGAAGGAATGATAATATATGGTAAAACGAGCAACTCAATTGTATAATAGAAGACATAAAAATATGCCTTTTGAGCCATATGTAAGTGGTAACAAAAGACAGTTGAAACACATACTTGTACAGAATACAAGGATTGTTCGTAAAGATGGGACTGAAGATGTTGGAAGACTTGCAGATAAATATTATTTCCGTATCTTTAAACACAAAGGTCAGCCATATACACTTTATCTTGGTCCACCAAAGAGAACGCATGGTGGTCTTAGAGTCAAAAGTACTGATAAAAACAAAATCAGATCGGGTAGAAGGACAAAAAGTGTTGGTGGTACTTCGAAACCAACGGTGCATGAGAAAACTGACGTAGAAAAATTCTTAGAACAATATAAAGAAATAGACTCTGGTCCTCACTCTGGAAAATACAAACATAAAAAAAGTGGTGACATTCTTACTGAAACACAATTAAGATTGGCACTTGCAAAGAGGTAATGTATGAAACAACAGTCGGCGATAACATCTGCTATAATTATATTACTTGTAGTTGTCAGTATTGGTGTTTATGTATCACAATCTCTAACTATATATGATAATCAATTATATATCAATCCATATAATGATGGTTCTATAACAAATCTGCAAACAAAAGGATCAACAGATCATTTTCAGTGTGTTAATGAAGGAATGTCAAATGATGGTGACAAATCATATGTATTTCTTAATGAACCAGATTTACCTTCAGTTGATCAGTATGGATGTCCACCGATAGGTGTGTATGATGGACAGATAGGATCTATTCAGGTTGTTGCATGTGCAAGGTACTATGGTACTGGTACTGCTGAGTTACATCTTGGATTAGATACAGAAAATTGGGTATTTTCACCTTGTGATGATTCTTCAGTACTGACTTCTGGTTACAAAGAATATACAGTGACATTTGATGAGAGACCATCTGGTGGTCAGTTCTTATGGTCAGATCTTGAAGATATGGGTATAGGTGTAAAACCTTATATTTATCCAGATGCTTCTGGTGAGGTTAGAATAACTTCTGTATATGTTGTCATAAATTATGGTACTGTTAATCCAATCTATAATCTAGAAGTGTCATATAATACAACACGTGGTTATGTTGAAATTGAAAACCTATCGATGCCACTTCAAGTGACATCAAGGGATTATGAAAGTGGATCAATAGTCAAATTGATTGCACATAGTGTTAGTCCATATGAGTTTATTAGATGGGCAGGTGATTTGGAAAGTGAAAGTAATCCTGATGTTATAACAATGGATGGTCATAAATCTATAACAGCAGTGTTTTCTTTACCAGATGATCCTGATCCAGGTCCTGATCCAAATGATACACCAGGATTTGAGGTTATTACTTTGTTTACAGGAATTGTAATTTCAATAATGTTAATAATGAGGAAAAAACATGCTTAATACAATATTTAGGAAACTATTCAGAAGGAAATATGAGCTTCTTGTTCTTGGTGTAATTGTATTTCTCACAACAATTATAGGAAAAGTAATTTCTGTAGAGCATTGGATTACTATCGATTTTGATCTTAGTTCATATAGTCCATGGGCACCAATAATTGCTTTTATTTGGGCAGGTGCAGGAATCCTTGTGCTTTGGATAAGAAAGATACGAGCACCTTCTTTGTGGTTTATATTCTTGTCAAGTTTAGTATATACATTTATAATGTTCTGGGCAATTTGGTTGAAGTGATAATAATGAATGTAATAATAAAACACTTTGTGTCTTGGTTAGTTGCTACATTAATAATATACTACTATGTTGTCTCAACATTTGGTCAAGAGATGTTTGTCTTAATGTTTATTAGTTTTCTTGTTATAATATTGATATATTACTTCTCACAATTTATAAAAAAATATTTAATGTTACCAATTATTGCACTAACGATCTCAACAATTATTTACTATTACTTAATAATGGGAAATATATAAGGTGAAAAAATGAATAAAAAAATATTAGTAGCAATTGCACTCACTATAGTTGCAATATTAATTGTAGTACGAATTATACCAAGTCTAGATGTATCACAACCGATAGGTGATGAGTTATTTACTATGAATGGCCAAAATCATCCTGATGGAAGAAAGTTTTTGGCTCAGTCATTTGTACCAGATGAAAATACAATTGCAACAATTGTTGTGTACTCAACATATGAGTCACCATTCCCAATCCCTATACGATGTGGTATCACAACAAATGTAAATCATTATTTTGATGACGGTGACGGTGCATTTCTTGCAGTTTCTAATGGTGTTTCTACATCTGGAATGATAATGTTTCCGTTTGATAATGTTCCTGTTTATAAGGATGCTTCTTATTACTTTGTCCTAATGCTTGGTGATGATGATACAGTAGAAATAAAATATAGTGATGAAAATCCATATTCTGCTGGTAAGATGTATCTTGTAACAACAACACTATCTGTATATAATGATCGTGATCTGAGATTTATTATTGATACAGAATATTCTGGTGATCCTAACCAAAAACCAATTGCGACGTTTGATTGGTCTGGTGTACAGTCAGTCGGTGAACAAATATTGTTTGATGCGTCTGATAGTTATGATCCTGATGGAACAATAGAGGAATATAGATGGAATATTGGGTCAGATTCATGGACTTCGTGGACTGACGACCCAAAAATAATGTATACATTTACCTCTGAAGGATCTTATGATGTTTGGTTAGATGTTAAGGATAATGATGGATTATATGATCAATGGTTAGAGACTATTGAAATATCATCTAGTGCACCACCATCATACAGCGTGCATGTAACAACAATGGAACATATCGATTATGGCGGATCGATAATACCTGATGCAACTGTAAATCTAGTTGGTCCAATCACAAAATCAGGTAAATCAGATAGTAGCGGTTTTATTACATTTTCTAACTGTCCTCCTGGTGAATATACAGTAAGTGTTACAAAAGCAGATTACGAAAGATGGTCTGGAACAAGCCAGTTGTCTGATATTGATCTTGTATTTGTCTCTGAGAACATTCCAACAAGTGTAACACCACCAGATGGATATAATGTTGATGTATTTGTAAAGGATAGTTCTGGCAATGTCATTAGCAACGCTCTTGTATTACTACATTCAGAGTTAATAGAATATAGCACAAAGACGAATGAATATGGTAGTGCCAAATTCACTGAGATTAATGGTGGATCATATAATATTGTAGTAACACATAGTTCATTTGATGATTATACAAAGAGTGTTATAATTGATTCTAATACGCACATATCTGTTGAATTATCTAGTGATCCATCAATATTATCAGGGTTGAATATATTAGCTGCTGGTATATCTATTGGTGTTGGTATATTCATAGTAATAATTGCATTAGTGCCATCATTTGCATTGTCGCATAAATATCGCATACTTATGATAATATTTGGTGCAGCACTTGCATCTGTTTTGTATGTTCTACTTGATATGTTAGGTGTGATGTTATAATGCCTATGCCAGTGTATGCTCCACACGCATCACAAGCTCGTGGTCTCACACGATCACAAGGTGTCAGAATAGTTGTATTTATTATGATAGCTGCAATAATGATATCAGCAGTTGTTATATTCGTCAGCGGTGATTTCGGTATAGGATATAAATTTACTGTCTCTGGTGATGTACGTCTTGGTGGTCTTGGTGACGGATCGTGGTATATAGAAAATATACAGATATCTGAACCAATAGCAGATAAAAGTATACTTGAGTTTGGATTCGGTCTACTTGATACATCTAGTATTGATGTTGTTTGTGAACTACAAGGAAAATCAGTTACTGATGGCCTTGGTACATTTTCAACAATTGGCGGAACAAAACACTTTACATGTGAATTCAGGCATATATTACCAGGATATTATTCTGGAGAGATATATGTTTATGAAAATATGTGTGGTTTAATTCCAATAAATTGTGACACAGTGGAACAAGCAAATGAACCATTCAGTATTGATATTGATATAATAGGTGATTAAAAATGAAAAAGGTAATAATACCAATAATATTGATTATCCTTGCAGTGCTTATTGTTAGTGGTGCATATCTTAATCTAAGAACATTTGATATGGTAGATGGACAAGTTATCCATTATGATTCACAACCAACTGATCCAGTGATTTGGTATGGACCAGTACCACAGGGATTTAAACATTATTGTTTTGGTAATCTAGTTAAGGATACCATAAATCCAACTGGTGAATTAGTGAAAGATCTCAATATTGTATCCTCATGGTCTTCAGATGGTATGAGTATGTCAATATCTATTAATCCTGGTTCATATAGTGTCGGTTGTGATAAAGTATTTCCACTTGTTGGACCAAATCCACATACAACAAAGTGGTGGTATGAATTAACGTTTTATGATGGTGGAACAGGACAAAAAACAGTTCTTGCTGATGAAAGTGGTCTTCGTGATTCCCCATCTATGATAACTGATGTTCAATTTTTAACATTTGGATTTAATGATTGGGTAGGTAGTTGGACAGGTTATGAGTTTATGCCAGTTAGCAGTGATGTTTTTATACTACCATGTGAACACAGTGATGGTTGGTATGTTGGTGATGTTGTAGAAACTATAGACAATGATGATGATCCAGAAGAGTGGCTCGATGCTATATCGAAACCAGTCACATTCAAGTTACTTGGTCCAGTTGATGGAATCCTAAAGATAGAATTAAAAACTAAATTGTTTTGGTGGGATACACCAGATGCTAAAAAAACATATCATTGTAATGAAGTGGCTTGGATAACTGATTGGGTACAAATCTCACGTGGAGAATGTGCTATATCTATAGATCCAAGTCCTGATGCATATAGACCTACTATATTTGAAGAGGGTGAAACAGTTAGTATAAACATTCAAACAGATTATGCTGGAAATACAGTTTCATCTGTTGGTCAATGGCGTGTAACTATATATAACCCAGATGGAATTGCAATGGGTGATCCTGATGATGATATTATTGGTGATGGTGATATTGAATTGATACATCCTGATGGTTCAAGAACGGATGGTCTTTTCTATGTTGATGATCTTGCAGGTGGTGGTGTCGGTGGTTTCCAATGGTATACTGTAAGATGGATAATTCCAGAGGATATTTCTCTTGATTATACAAAAAAGGATTGGGAGATAAAAATAGAGAATACAATTCAAGCAAAAAAAACAGATGATTTTATCATAACTGTCCTTGGTGGTCGTGATGATGGACCATTAAATCCATTTGTTGAGATAACAAATAAAGATAGTGAAGATTATACAAAACATGTTGAATGTCTTGCAGAAGGTAATCCTGATGGAACAGGTGAAGTATCATACTTTACACTTCAGGCAACCTCGAATGGAATAAAATTCTTTGAGCAGACATGGACAGCACATTCTTCGTATTCTACAAATGCATATACTGCATCTGGTGATATACCAATAACAAATGGTGTCATACGTGTGTTCATGAGGGCTTATGATAAAAACAATATGCCGTCTGCAAGAGTAGAAGATAGTTTTAATCATGATCCTGATGGTACATTAGGATGTTTAGTAGATATATACACGAAATACGGTGATGATACACCAATCCCAGGTGTAACGATAACACTGAATGATGATGTGTCTGAAACATATTCTACTGATGGTCAAGGTCATGTTGAAATAATTGTACCAAAAGGAAATAGAGTAAAAATATGCGCTGAGCACGATGGCGATGTTATATGTGCAAACCCGAGAATTACAACTAATGGTCAAGTTGTTAATTTGTATTTTGGGTTTTCAACAATGATGATAATATCAATTGCAATTGGTATAATTATTATGTCACTTTGTATTATTGCATTTATTATGCTCCACATTTCTATACCTTGGAAAATATTGATAATGTTCATTGGTGGTATTGTATCCCTATTCATTTATATAATACTAAATGGATACTTGTATTTGTAGGATGTCTATGAAATCATTATTTGTGGTATATTTGATGATCATCGTGTCATTTTCTTGTGGTTGTATAAATCTAGAGACCAATATTAATGAAAGTTACACGAACTATCCGTTGTATTATGAATTAGATGAAATATCTACACTATTACCTGATACAGCGAAGATTCCTTGTAATGTTTCATTGATGATAACATATCCAGATGGTAAACACTATGGGATATATCGTGTATATGCAACATCTAGGAATGTTGTGTTTCATCCAGTAAATCATACGCTGTTTCAAACAGGTATTTACACTGCAAAATATGAAGTATCTAATGTGATTAAATACGATTATTTTTTTGCAGGGTCTATAGATTCCAGAATTGTGTTTAACCCTACCAAATTTGAGGTAAATGACGATAAGGTTTCCCTAAAGGTAACAAATAACGGCAAAATAGATGGGTTTCTATACCTTACCCTTTATACAAAGAAACCTTTTGTATTAGGGTCTAAAATAGTCTATAACAATTATTATGTAAATGACATTATATTTGTCAAAAATGGACATTTCTATGAATTTGATCATAATGTGAATTCAGATGAAATGGTAGTATTGATAAATGGAGAATTATATGAATTGAGGTGATGATATGACAAAACCGTATAAAAAAGATATGAAGGGTAAGCAATTCAACAAATATGTAGATTCAAAACTCAATGAAGATACAACCAAATCAATTTCTGTACCAAAACGATCTTATGGTATGAATGTTAAAACTGCAAATCGTGGGAAACAGGGTTGGTATGATGAGTCGTATAGACATAAGCTTGCTGCTCTTGGTATTTCTAGTGCTATAGATAAACGAAATGAAGTTAAGACAGCAACAACTAGACATTATCAAGGATCAAGACATTTACAAGGTAGTGAGAAATTTGATGATGAACCACCAACTGAACTTGTTTCTATCTATATAGATGAACTTCATGATTCACTGAATGAAAATAACAGAAGATATGAGTCTGGTGAAATATCATCGGATGAACATGAGAGAGCCGAAAATGTTATTGTTGCCACTGCGAATTTTATACATGAAAGAAGAGGTTCAATCTCAGATGATGATTTAACAGATGTTATGAGACAATCACGTGGTGCACAAAGAGGATCAAATGAGATGATGTTCTATTATAATATAGGTAAAATAGAGAAAGGTGCAGACTACACATATAATACAAAGGGTTGGGTATGAAGAAGATATATGCATATTTTCTTCTATTGTTCATATTATCTATTATTTCCACATCTGTCATAGAAGCTGATGAGTCATTTGACGTGAAGGTAAAAGTTCTCAATGATGATGAGCCATTGTACAATGTGTTTGTGTCAATAGGTAATGAATCAAGTCTTACAAATGATAATGGTATTGCTAGATTATCTGTTCCTGGTGGAACATATACACTTTCAATTATATCAGTAGATTTTGGCAAAATAATAGATGAAGTTATAATAATATCAGATGATTATTATGAAGTCGATTTTTCATATACTGATACTGTAAATGAAGAGTCGGATTCTTTCACTGTGAATCCATACATAATATTTGTTATATTATTAGTTATAATATTTGCGATACTTATAGGATCTCCTACACAAACGAATTTTATTAAAAAGTATCAGGAGAGTCCTTGGACATATATTGCAGCAGGTATAGTGTTGTTTATAGTGATATATGTGTTAACAATAAATGGTGGTCTATAATGAAAAAAATGAAAAATAGTACAATGGCAGTTGTTGCAATTGTAATACTTGCATCAGCTGTTGGTGCAGCATATTATCTTGGGTACATTGATATTCCAGATCTTGGAATAAATCTTTTGTCAGGTGATTTAACACCTTCAGGTGCCAATAAACTTCAAGTTTCTTCAGGTGACATATACACTGCACTTGATACAATATCAACAAAGGAACTTAATCTAACAGATGTAGAACCATATTTTTCTACTCTAAATATGGGAATGTGGTGTTCACCAATGTCTGCATTACCTCTTGCAGAATGGTATGATGCTGAATTAACTGCTGATGGGTGGGCACCAAGTGAATCGGGTACAAGATCTGGCAGTGATTGGATCGCATATATCAGGACTTGGACTCGTGGTGATCAGGCATATTGTATCATTGTTGGTGAAGGTGCATCCGTAAATACAATATATGGTTGCACGACTGTATATATTATGGGACACGGATCTATCGGTACAGTTGAACAATTTTTGGTATACTTCAGTTAGTGGTGATAATATGATAGGTATGTTGTTATCAATGAAACTTGTCGGAAAGGAAAGTTGGTTAAGATCAATTATCTTTTGGGCAGTTGTCTTTGTGTTAGGTATTGTCACAGGAATATTTACTGTATTGGTTCCATTCTTGTCTCTAGTAGTCGGTGCACTGATAGTTATTTTACTAGCTCATTATTGGTACAAAAAAAATCTTTTATTATCTGTCGTTATATTTGCAGTCGGGTATGTCATTGACATTGTTATAATGTACCTTCTTGTTTTACTAGGACTCTACTCTGCTATGGCACTATCAGTATTTGAAATGATATAATCAGATATGTATTATCAGTGATAAAAAATGACAAAATCCAATAAAGGTTGGCGCAAAGAACCTCGACGACACAGTTTATCTGCTAGAGGTATTAAGAATAAACCAAAAGGAACACCAAGTAAGGAACTTCCATCTGAAGAGGAATATGTCAGTAATCATATGAGACATGTTCAAGAAATCCAGGAACAAAAAGAACAACTTGCAAATTCAGATGATGAGTGTTATTTTATTGAAAGTGTGTCAAGTCTTCCAGATAATATTGGTGGATTTCATCTTGTTGATGGACCATTCACTTATGATAACGCAAAAGAAATAGAGGATTCTTCTTTATTTCCAGGTATGTGGAAGGTTATCTCTCGATCTGATGCAATAGATAAGTATCACATATCGAAGGACTACTGGATTCCAATTGAAGAGTCTGCATACATTGCAGCACGACAGGGTGCTGAAGATATGTATGATGATATGGTTTTTCATGAAGAACAGCGCATCGGGATGGGTTTATCATTGGAAGAGTATCAGGATCTAAGAGAGGAGGATCGTGAATGGTATATCAGTGAGCGTGACAAAATAGCTGAAGAAATAAAGAAAAAAGATGATATGAGAGGAATGAAAAGATGACACGTGGGTGGTACAACGAGCCTCGACGTCACTCTTTAGCAAGTCGTGGTATCTCTACGAACAATTATACATATATACCAAGTAAACTCGAGAAATTAGCAAGAGAAAAATGGTCTGTCAGAGATTCATTCTGTGAAGAATTAAGTGAATTTATATTAAGTGATGGTAAAATATTGTCTATTGTCGATGACGACGAAAACACATATAGCCATTGCCATGTTTCTGAAGCGTGGACTGACGTTGAAAAGAGAGATGATGACAAATTTTATATTGAAAACCCAGAATTCAGCGATAACGAAATGAATAGATTTTTAGATGATAGTGGTGCAATACGTGTCCAAATCTGTAATCACGGTCCAAACGAATTTAATTATTATATACACGCAAACAAAAAACCGACAGAAGTGCAAATTAATTTGATAATTGAAGAAGTGGAAAAATATGATTTTGATGAGATTCATTTTCTCTATAGAGATGGAACAAGGGATGTTATAAAAAATCCAAGACCAATTGATATTCAGAGGTGGGTGAGCAAGTATGACTAAAGGCTGGCACCGTGAACCTTACCGTCACAGCCTCGCATCACGTGGTTTCAGAACTAATACTGAAACACGTACATATTATCCAGAAAGAGCATCGCATGAAGCATATTCAAATGTAAATAAAGAAACGATTGATTCGTATGCATATGAATCTGTGAAGTTGTTGAATGACCTTGGATTAAGAACATGGTCATCTTGTTCTTCACATCCAGACAGTGGGTATTATGAAGCAATGATATCTTATACTCACAAAGATGGTTATGAATATATTGAAGAAGCAATGAAAAGAGCGGGATGGTCAGTGCAAAAACCAATTAGACTTATGTCAGTGTATGATAAAGATTCTTTAGAAAATGGAACATTCATTATGCCAGATAATGTGTACATAAATACTAATTATGCTAGAGGATGGGAGAATCAATGGCGTTTTTCTGCTGATATAAGAACAAATACTGAAATGCATGAGTTATGGGATAATACTGAACGTGAGTTATTAGGATTAATGTGATAACATGTCTAATGGTTGGTTTAGAGAAAGTAAAAGACACAGTCTTGCACGTCGAGGTATTACTTCAAGGAAAACACCGATAAAAACTCCACTTCATGGTGGTATTGCTGAGTATAGAAAACCAGCTGATTTTAATCCCAGTGATCTTGATAAAGGCATTGATATTGAAATGGAACACACTGATGATCCAGAGATTGCTGCTCGAATAGCAATGGACCATCTTGAAGAGTATCCAGAATACTACAAATATCTTCCAAAGATGGAACGGAAACTTGAGAAAAGGGAGTTAAGACAGGCGAAACGAATACAAAAGAAGCGTGACAAGAAGAAGAAAAAGAAACAAAGAAGATGATAAAATAACAAATGACAACCGTGGTTGGCACAATGAGTCAAAACGTCATGCTCTGGCCTCTAAAGGAATTAAGACCAAACGTGACATAACGAATACAGAATATAAAAAACTCTATCCGAAATCTCACTGGGAACTAGATTCTGATCATGATGGTGTCAAAAACAAAGACGATTGCTATCCATTCGACAAAGATCGCCAACATACTGGTTTAAAAAAAGAGCAGAATTTTCAGGAGCTTGATGGTATTGTTTTCTATGATATATCTGACAATCATTTTATTCAGTTGCGTAATGTTGATGATAAGTATGCATATTTTGGACCTGGGTCAGAATTCTATAATGATGCAAAACATCCACCATATGATATACAAAGAAAATATCGGTATGATCGTGATAAAGCCATGGAACTTGGTGGAGCATCACTGCTTTCAGATGATGCTAGAACTGAAGAATTCCATATTGATCCAAGAAGTGGTTATCATGAGTATACGATACCGATAGAAGAATTTAAAGATCTTGTGATGTCTGATAAACTAATTGCTGTTGATATTGGAGGTGAAGCGTCTGATATCCATAAAGTCCCAGGTGTTTTATTCACTGAAGAGGGATATGTGGTAAGGTCTCCATGGCGTAAAAATATGGAGCCAAAAGAAATTATTGAAAAAAATGATCCGTATTATATCGAAGAAAGTAATGTCCACAAAAGAAAGGATATTCCAATTGTAGAGTCAGAATATTATGACAATTATATAAAGAAACCAGAGTATGTTGAACTATCATCAAAACAAAGATTAAAAGGCGACAGTGCAAAAGAAATCGTGAAGAAATTACAAGATAAATATATGAGTGAGTTACTTATATCAACAGATAGTAAGAGTGAGGCAAACGAAACGATGAACCTCGTCAAAAATAGATATGCTAATAGATTCAGTGATTTTGCTTTGGTTGAAGGTGATGGATTATATGAAGTGTATGGTATTAAAGGAGATATTAAATGAATAAGGGATATATCATTGCGTTAATAATACTGCTCTTAATAGTTATATTCGTATCATTTTCTCATGTGTTTGTTATTGTTGATCCCAAATATGATACTGACAATGACAACTCAATAGATATTCAAGATGTGTTTGATACGTATAATCGTATTGGTTCAACAGATCCGATTTACGATGTTGATGACTCTGGAATGGTAACTATCCAAGATGTCTTTGATGTCTATTCAAATATAGGTAATGATCCAGATAATCGTGACATAATAATGGATTGGTTAACAGATTAGTAGGTTGATAAAGATGAAAAGAAGTAATAAGATTATTGTAGTGCTTGGTGTTATTGCATTAGTATGCATTGTTTTTTATTGTTTAACTCAAGTTGAAGAGGTTCCGAATGAACCTATTTGTGGTGATGGAATATGCGACCAAGATTATGAAAATGAATCTAATTGTCCAGATGATTGTGGTTGTAACAACAATGGCATCTGTGAACCTGATCGTGGCGAAACTGTCGATAATTGTCCTGATTGTGAACCTGATCCAGTGATATGTAATGACAACGAAATATGTGAACCAGAATTAGGTGAAACAGAAGACAACTGTGGCGACTGTGGTTGCGATGATGACGATGAATGTGAGCCATTGCGTGGTGAAACTAGATTCAATTGTGAAGATTGTGTTGATAGACCACCTGAAGAAGAAGGTGTTGGTTTTAGATTACCATCACTTGATAAGAAGATTGGTGAAACATTTTGGATCAGTGTGTATGTAGATCCAGGTGCAGATAATATTGCCACATTTATCCTCGATATGTCATATGATTCTTCTATATTATCATATAAGAAACATGTCGGTGTTAATGACTGGGAAGATTGGTTCTTTGTTGGTGATACATCTACACTCGGAAAAATACTATTCTGTCAATCAATGGATATAGATGGACAATCACAAAAAGATGTAATATTGCGGATTCAATTTATGGCGATAGCAGAGGGCGATGCGCAATTGTCATTCGATTCTGTAGAATTTGAGGATCTAGATTCTGATCCAGTTGATCTTAATGTAAATAATGGAACAATTACTATATATGGAATATAGGTGAAAACATGACAAAAAATAACATAAATAGAAAATCAGGCTGGTATAATGAACCAAAACGACATTCTCTTGCTAGACGTGGTATAAAAACAACAAATAATAAAACTGATATAAAAAAACCTGATTGGGTAGAAGCATATAAAGTAGAATCCCAAGAACCTTACAAGACATGGGTGAATGATAAATATGGAGACCTTAGTGTAAGTATCGATTCCAGAGAGCATTTAGAATATGTCGGTGTTTTACCTGAGTTAATGAATTACGATGATTGGGAATGGTTAGTTTGTTTGGAAAACCAAAGGACTGGTAATACACAATTCTATAAGGCACAAAATGAAAATGATGCTGTTTTAGTCGCAAAAGAATTAATGGACGATGATATTGCATTGGAACAATTTAGTAGAGGATTTTGATAAACATGACAAAAAAGTCTGTAAACAATAAAGGCTGGTACAACGAGTCAAAACGACACTCATTGGCTTCAAGAGGTATTGAAACAAAGCCATTCAAAACAGAGATAAAATATCCTGATAAATTTGAAGATGTTCCTAGTGTAGAAAGTCTGTCTAAGATTAATCGTTCTATTCATGGTGATTTAGTATCAGTGACAACATCTGGTAGATATATATGGAGAAATAGTGATGGTCTCTACAGTATTACTGAAGAAAGAGATGGACATGTTTTAATGAAAAATATTTACCCAATCGACATAGTTGAGTTATATGAAGCTTACGAAAATGCTGAATGGAAATAATAAAATTACTTAGGGTACTAATATGTCTAAAGGTTGGAGAAATGATTCTCATCGTCATTCTTTGGCTTCAAGAGGAATCCAAAGCACACTAAATGTAGAAACACCAATTTCAATACCATCATATTTATGTGAATATAAACCAATCGAGAAAGGTGAGATTGAGCCACTTATTTATCCAGTAATTAAAATCCTTGAAGAGAAAGGATATGAAACAAGATACTCATGTCAAGGTCACTCACCAGGTGAATATGGTAGTCAAAACAGAAAATCATATGGTTATGAAGATTGTTATATAACCTTTAGAACTGAACCAGAACTTGTTGATTTGTTCGAGAGTTGTGGTTTCGAGATTGAAGAGATCGGTAGACCTCGATTCTCTGAATATACTGCTGATAATTACTCTAATGCAAGGATACACCCATCAAAGTATCATTATCCAAAGAGATATATTGATCGTGTAGAATTGTGGGGACATGTCTATGATTTAGCAAGGAAATTACCTGATAGTGATTATAGTGATAATATATGAAATATAAAGCATTGATAATTGTGATCATAGTTATAATAAGTTCAATATTCTTATATTCTAATATAGATAACTCTAAATATCAATATCTTACTTATGAAATGTATCTCCAAGGTGCTGGATCTGTTCCTATCTATGGAAACACAAACACAACAGATATACCACCACCTGGTCTTTACGATAATATTGTGGATATTGATGATATGGGATCTGTATCAGCTGATTATTTATTAGATGTTCCACCAATACTTTGGAATGACGGTTGTGCACCAACAGCAGTTGGAATGGTTATGTATTACTATCATGATGTTTATGACTTAAACACAGTGAAAAATACTGTTGATGACACAGTATCTAGTGTTGAACATTATAATGACTATTCTATACCAATAGATGAGCCTGGTGATTTAGAACCAGATAACTCATGGTATTATTCAGATGCACATCCTAATAATTGTATTGCTGATTTTTCTCACACTTCTAGATATATAGATTCAATGTCATATGGTGAAACAACAATCGAAATGACATTAAGTGGTTTGAATGACTATCTTGTATCTATGGGTTATGATTATGTTACATATGTTAGTTTTTCATATGAAACAAGTGACAATGATTACATTGTGCAACAACTGATGCATGGTAGACCAGTGCTTCTATACGTTGATGTTGTTGGTAACGATGGTCTCGTTGATCATGCAATAACGTGTTGTGGTTATGGTTATAATTTTTTCGGTGATCTCTATTTTAAGATATATGACACATGGAGTGAAACACCAGTGAATATATTTCCAGATGAAATCGGTGATGTAGATAAATGGGGAATCTATAGTGTGATGGTCCCAAATTTCGGTGATATAACAGATTCTGACGGTGATGGTTGGGCTGATGGTATAGATAACTGTCCTCACACTGCTAATCCATCACAAATTGACTCTGATGGAGATGGAATAGGTAATCTTTGTGATGATATAGATGATACTGACTCAGATTCAGATGGTGTTCGTGATGATATAGATAATTGCCCAAACACATATAATCCTGATCAGTATGATATAGATAATGATGGTATCGGTGATTCTTGTGATACATGTACAGATTGGGACAATGATGGCTATTGTGATGATACTGATTGTGATGATTATGATAATAAAGTGTTTCCAGGTGCATATGAGATATGTGACGGGAAGGACAATGATTGTGATGGATTCATAGATGAGGGATGTGACTCAACAAAAGACACAGACTCAGATGGAGTATTAGATATCAATGACAACTGTCCATATGTTCCTAATCCAGATCAGTCGGATATTGATGGTGACGGAATAGGTGACAAATGTGATGTTGATGATGGTGATACACCACCTGATGGTCAAATCTATTGCTACAAATGTAGTGGTGATGTAAGAATACGAATGTTGCATACTGGTGACAAATGTCCAGATGACTGGGTGGAATATCCATTGACTTGTGGTGACACATATCCGGATACTCCAGATACTCCTGGATTTACTATGATTGGATTATTTGTATCTATAATATTGATTGGTATTTTGTTAAGGAGAAGAAGATAATATGTCACATAGTGATCTAATAGATATTAGTGATGGTGTATTCAATTTAATGATGAGGATATTATATGGTAAAAATGACAAATAACAACCGTGGTTGGTACAATGAGTCAAAAAGACATTCTCTCGCTAGACGTGGTATAAAAACAGATTCTAAATTAAGGACTCATTATAGAACAATTGATTTTAATGACGATGGGAGTCCATACGAAAGTAATGATTATGATAGCTTTTTTAAATATATCGAAACTAAGAGGATTCAGACACCTGATAGGATGTACCATATGACAAGCAAAGAGAACCTCAAAAAGATATTAGAGAATGGATTCATTATGCAAGAAATAGATTCAGATGATAATTTTATTGGACGCCCAAATGGTACTTATTTTGCTGGTACAATGACTGGTGCAGTATCAGCAACAGCGCATAGGGAACCTGACTCTGTGATGTTAGAAGTTGATACTAGAGATATTGAAATGAAGATGGATCCTATGTATTTCTATTTTTTTGATGGTTGTGGTAATATATATTCAAAAGAAGAAATTGATGTTAGAATAAAGGAAATACTTGATAGTCCTAATGCTATGTGGACTTACACAAGAGAACCAATAAATAAGGACAGGATCATTAAAATATATACGTGGGATGAACTACCAAGACATGTTCAAACAGTTGGTTAATATGTCTAAAGGTTGGCACCGTGAGCCCTATCGTCATTCCTTAGCTTCTAAGGGAATCCAAACAAATAAAAATGTAATTACCCCTATCCATAAATTGAATCAGCCAATAGCATCAAGATTTGATGATATTACTGATAATCCATATATTGATGGGTGGATTCTTAGTGATGGTAGAAAATATGATACTGGACCACATCATATGTCAGTTTCTTCTGCTCTTCCAAAGTCGCAAGAACTTCAACAAATGATTGATGATCCATCTATCCCAAATGATGAGTTAAATGAGATTTGGGAAGTTGAATGGGAGCAAATATCAGGTTGGCAACATAATTCTGGTTCTATAGTATATGAATTTGAAAATATTGGTTACAAGAACATTCCTGAATACAAAATGAGAATTATAACTGGCGAGAAGCGACCAACGAATGAACAAATTGCATTAATAGCATCTTATATACGTGAAGCACAACCATCATATATTCATATCATTCGAGCAGATAAAGGTATGTTCAATGGTGAACCAGAAATGTACACAGGTGAATATGAAAAAACCAACCCAAAACCAATTGATTTACAAATAGCAATAAGTAAGTTATGGTAAAATATAAAAGAAGGTAGTAAAATGATAGGAACAATATTATCAATGAAATATGTAGGAAAAGAAGGGTGGGCAAGATCAATATAATTTTATTAAGGAGAAAGAATTATGTCTAATGGTTGGCACAGAGAATCCAAACGTCATAGTTTAGCACGGAAGGGTGTTAAGACTGCAAAAAAGAATGATATTGATCCTAGAATACCGAAGACACCATTAACAAGATATGATATTGAAGATTCTGTTGAATATGTGAGATCTAATAGAGATGGCAGAATGCCACTTTGGTCGCAACTGATGGCAATATTTTCTGATGATCAAAACCAATTTGAAGTTATTATCAATGATTATGGGTGGGAATTATATTCTGATGATGAATTGTTTGGATTTTCATCTAGAAAAAATCCACATAAGACAATTACAATTTCAAACGATAATTCAGTAACAATCTTTGACCATGATTTTTTTGGAAAGGATGCAAGGATTGAAGATGCAAAAAATTTTTATCAGATACACAAATTTGATACAGTCATTGAAGCGAATGCATTTGCATTCCAACAATTAGCATCTGATATAAAAGAGAAGGATAAATTAAATTATAGGAGATAAATGTCATGAAAAACAACCGTGGTTGGCACAATGAGTCAAAACGTCATGCTCTGGCAAGAAAGGGGATTTCAACGAAATCTTCATCTAACACACCAATAAGGACACCTTCGCAAGCACCTTCATATACAGTAGAGTATCGGTATCCTATGTATGTCAAATTGGAATTTGATAATTTTCCCGAAAAGAGTTTCATGAAATTGAGAAAATGCATAAATTCATCGGTCGGTGAAGAATATATAACATTTACTGATAGGTGTAGCTTGTATTCAATAGAAAAGCAAATGAATGATTACATTATTATTAGAAGAAATTGCAATAGGATGAATAATATAGTGTTCATAGATCTGGATTATGAAATCATAGATAGTGCTGATACGTTACAAATGGCACAAATTAAATTGCGTGAACAGACACAACTAGAAATAAATGGAGTGCAACATGACTAAAGGATGGAAAGGCGACTCATATAGGCATTCTTTGTCTTCAAGGGGTATACCAAATGCTAGACAAGAGGTCAAGACATATCAAGCGAGATTTAATCCAGAAGTGCATAACTTAAATCCTCCAGTGACAGAGTGTCCAACATGTGGATCGAAATTTACAAAACGTGGTTTTTCAGATGAGTGTCCACAGTGTGAATATATAGACGATCAGTTATTTGGTGAAGATCTTCCAAGGAGAAAGCAGGAGAAATTAGAGGTGATTTAATGGGCGGAATACGTGGACTATATATAGGTAGACCAGCATTAGCTGGCGGAATAACATTCTCGTTATTTCTATTCAGAGCAGTTTATACATATAACAAACATCCAGTTATAGAATTCTTCAATGATCCTATCGTTGTGTTTCTGTGTTTTCTAGTAGCTGGTGTTGTCATGACATATCCATACATGAAAGGTTGGAAAGCGATCGTTATAACACCATTGATGGTTGCACTGATGCTTTTCTTCGTATATACATACTATATTTTATAATACAAATGTTTAAATAATGAATAATCGATATTGTGATCAATATGAAATATATAATATATATTTGTATTTTTTTTCTTGCAGCATTCTTTATGATTAGTTCAGATATGATATCAGCGTCTATACCAGATTCACACGATGAAAATACATTATCAATGAATACATTTTATAATTCTTTTGAAGAACATGATCAGTTTGTAGATACATCGCCATGTGGTGTAACAGATTCATACCACATGTCATCTTTCTATGATAATTATCTATTTACAATTGATACAAATTGTGTGTCAAATTATCTTCGTGCATTCCGTATAAACAACGGTGATATGACTCCACTATATGCAAAAGGAACTAGATATGTTGAACTCGGATCAAAGATATTAGGTATGAATGCATCACTGTTTTTTGTGTATCAATACCAATGGAATGTAACACAAAATCAACATAGAATCATAGTTATGAAATACAATACGGTGAATTCTTCTTTTTATACATTGGATTCTGTAGATGTTGATTATGAAGTTGATTATATCAGTCTTGGAAAGCATCCAGCACTCGGTTGGTATTTTTATCCATTTCTTGATAATGATAGTGGTGGTTATGATAGTGCTTTCTATGTATACAATGGTGTAGATATTTACAAATATCCTGTTGCACAGCAACATTACAATACAGAAATAAAAGCAGCCTCTAACTACACGATACCAAATGGTGATGATAGATCAACTCCAATTTTTGTCACTGATTACTCTATTTATAGTCTAGCATCACTGGGACTAACTTATCAATCTGGTCAACTTGTGCATGGTGGTGTTGGTGCTCATGATATCGAGTGTGTAGATTACCATGTCATTGTTGCAAATGGTCATTATGTAGAAACATATTATATATATGAAGGAGGAATACCATTTAATTATACAACTTGTGATCTAGGATCTGATGTGAGATCTATAGCATTTCAAAATAGCACTGTTGTTGCTTGCACAAGATATGATGGTATTTATGCATTTGATTTGAACAACACTGGTGAGTTGAATGAGATTGCGCATCTCACATATGACGACATTGGTGGTGTGCAATTGTTGTCAAATGCAATATACAAATATGATTATGTTATAACAGGATGTCTTAATTTAGCAGCTGGAACAAGTACATCTATATTTTCGTTTGAGCAATTTGACTCAGATAGAATTGTGACAAAGTCATATGAGAATATAACAACTGAATATTATTCTGTCGTGAACAAGACTTCTCCAATACTGGAGGTCCCAATGACTTATAATGTATCTGGTATAAATGAAGTTAGAGATCATACAACTGGTGAAACACTTTCAAAATCAAAAAAACTATCTGATGTTGTGAATGGGACATATTTCTATGATGTTGCATCTAACACTGTTTTTATAGGTACTGAATCAAAAACAATCGGTGATTATACATTTTATTCAGTAAATGCATCAAGAAATTATGATCTTGATATTAATTTTCCTCTATACCTAGAAGTTGGTGACTATTATCAAGCAAGTGGATATATAACTGATCCATATGATACATTGATGTCTAATTTTGAATATAGGGTGAACATCACTTGTGATGATGAAATTGTCATTGGACCAACATACTATAACTGTTCTGATGGTCTTATAAACATTCTCTTTTCTACCAATATATTACCAGCAGATGAGTATATTGTTGCTATAGACTATAGAGATATGTCAAGTGGTGTGACATATACAGATGGTCATACATTTTGGTTATCAACAGATCCAGATCCTGGTGTTTATGTTACAAGTAATGTTCATTTTAATTTTTATGATTCTAATAAAGGAACTGGTTTAGAATCAAATTTGTTCAAGATATACACATCAACAAATTATAGTAATTTTACTGGTGGTCGTGTTTATCGTGACAACATTAAGTCACAGACGTGGAGCTTGATAAATTACAAAGTGTTAGATTATTTTGACAATCAAATATATCCACCAATAAATGAAGGTACTTATACAACTGTTGTTGTTACATCAGTTGATTATTTTATTGATATTCCAATAAACTGGAATACTTACTCAATAAAAAATATGAATCATTCAATCATTCGTTTTAATCTGACTAATGGGTCAAGAACAAATTCTGTATATCTTTATCCATATGAACCATATTACATGTATCTATTAAATGCTACATACACTCTTAACATAACATATTACACTGATGACAAAACAGTGGTTGGATATCTGCAAGAGAATATAACAATAGATGATGATGATTTCTATTTTGTTCCTGGATATGATCTTAGGGATGTTATAGAAGATATCAAAAAACTAGAGAATAGGTCGACAATTGTCTTCTCATTTTTTAACACAAATGCTGGATTGGGTCTTGATCGTGAAACAATGAAAGTATATGTTAATGGATCTAGATTGATAGGTGATAAATATTACACATACAACGAAAGTGATCTTATCAATGTTACAGTGCGTGATTACTATAACAACACATTATTCATTCGTAATTATTATATAAATTCAACAGTTGTTTATATAGATGTTGGGCTGACATTCCACTCTTATGTGTTTGGTAATCTTGACGAAAAATGGTATATGTTATCATTCAAGAAGGATGGTGCAACATATTGGTGGGAACGTCCAATTGTGACAAACAGCAATTGTGAATTTTTGTTACCAACTGGCACATATCGCCTTCGTATTTATGACAAGCATTATACAGAGATTTATAACGCATCTGAAGCTATATCGCAGTCAAAAGGTTATATTATATATGGCGAGAACTTATCGCTTGTAATTGCTGGTTTATCGACTGTAAACGGACATATTTTGACACTCTTAGAGGATTTTGAGCCAGATATTGTACAAGTTGGTTGTAATCTTCCAAAGGTATATTCGATATTCGATATTCTAGGATGTTCAAATACACAGAATATCACTGAAATCTGTCCTGCACAAGTTCTTATGGCAACCACATATAGTAAATACTGGTCAAATGATACAATCAAATCATTCATTCCTAGAAATAATTCAGAGAATGGAACAATCTATACTCTTGATGATATCTTGATATTTGAAGGACCTGATTGTGATTGGGTTAACATCACTTATACCAATAACGGAACTAAAATTCAAAATACATCATATACTCCAAATCAATATGATCTCGGAAAAACACAACATAATGTAACTGTTACTGTAAATGCTTCTCACAATATAACAATAACAAGAAAGACAAGATACCAACAAGTGCAGGACTTCTATTGGACAAAATATCTTGATGAGAATAAATATCAAGCAACCGTAGAATTTAATAATCCTTTGAATGACACAGTTTGGGATTGTTATTATATTATTATGTTTGCAGATGATGACACACCTGATTATAGTACTGTTGTCGTGCATGATCAAACAAATGATGTTGATCTTGATGAAGGTGAACATTATGATTGCACAGCTGATGGTATACATTTGATGAACGACTATATTGCTGCAAGTGGATCAAGATCCTATAAGTGTACATATTATTCACAAACTGAAAATATACAGTCATCTGATGCGATAACGAAGGTGTCTATCCCTGATAGAATGACTGTTTATGATAATCAGAATTATTACTATATGGATGCACAGTGGACTAACGATAGATCTGATCCATTTATTGGTCAAATACATATAAAGTTCGATTTTGAGGTTACTCCTGGAATGATTTCACCTTCCACAATCGATATTTGGGATGAGATAAATAACAGATATTTAGATGATGACGAGTTCACATACACAGGTACAAGTATTATAATCAGCCAAGAATCAGTTGGCACAGTACAATCAGGATCAACAAGGATATATAAGATATATTACTTAAATGTAGAGACAATAAATAGTGTAGCTGATGATTTCTTTGAATCTGAATTTGCTGGTCCAATTCTTTGGATTCATGTTATTGATATTGTTATCGGTGCAATAGCAATTATGTCAGTGTATGGAAGTAAAAGAGAAAACTTCAAAGACAAGTTGTGGATATTCTGGTTGTGTTTAATTGCATTATTCTTCATAAATATGAGGTATTACTTATAATATTGGAGTTGATATAATGAAAAGAAATATTCAAAGCCCAAGGAAAAGCAATTCATCCTGGAAGATTAAGGGAAGTGCAATGATTACAACAATTGTATGTTGTTTTGTTGTTTCTATGGTGTATGTTTCAATTACTCATGTTGGTATGGATCCAAGAGATTGGAGAGCATTAGGTGCTGATGCTTCTCCTGGATATGGTAATTGTGGTATCCTCAATATATTTATCTATCCACATTCTGCTGATCCAGCAACCACATATGCTAGCAACTGCTCAGAAGGAACAGCATACGCTTATGGAAACTCTCTAAACTCATCTTTGACAGGTAATGTTCCATTTCACACTTCATTTGATATAGTGTTGAAATACAGATTTAATGCATCAGTAGCTTATTGTGAAACGAATACAACGTGGATGATGAGCTGGGTCAATTATACAATAAGATCCCCAAATCTTGCGATCAACGCTAATACTACAATGCAAGAAGTCCAAGTAACCGCAAATAGCACATATATGGAAGTACAATTCTATATTAATAATGCTGGTAATGGATACAAGATAACACATGGTCAGCAAGTGAATGTGACACACAATACACCATATGCATTCTGGTAATCTTAATGACAAAAAAGAGATTTGGTGACTACACTTCTTTTTTTCTTACTCTTTTAGTGTGTAGTACACTTGGCACAAATCTTGTCATTCCTGTAGTACAAAGAAAAAACGATTTTATTGCTTCAGCTGAGATTGACCCATGGATTATTGATGGTGATACTGTTTATATTGATGATACAAATGTTTATGCTTCAGCAACACCACACACATTAAATGGCGACGATGAAGTCGTATTTGAATTCATGTCGAAGACATATTCGGGTGATATAGATATAGCATGGGGATTTGATACAACCGTCATGAAACCAACTGGGATATCACTTTGGCAGAATTATGTACATAATGTGTCTTATTTATCAAAAGAACAAAAATGGGGATGTACGACACTTTATAATGTAACTGCTATAAATCCACTTGATATCAGTGATTATGATTTGTATGATGTTTTTCTAGGTAATGAAAATAACACATTTCTTTATGAAGTGACACATAACTGTGATGATTCAGGTGATGTAAAACAGATATACGCATTCAGTGATAGATCACCAAGTGGTCCATATACACCAGGTGTTAATTACACTATATGTGGCTACTATACGACAACAGTGATACGATCATGTGATGAAACATATTTCGATTGGAAAGATTGGGATATTGATTATACACATGTTGATTGGGAACACGAAGGAATGACAGATTGGTATGTTATCTCTGATATTCCAGTTGTTTCTGGTATCACTTATAATTGTAGTATCAATATGACTATCCTAGATTATAACAATGGGACAATTGATGGAAAATATTGGTTTGCATTTAAACCATCTTCTGAGACTTTATCAGAAGCATATTCAAATGGACATCTCTATGCACTTGATCCTTGGTATGATGCTGGTTGGAGTCATAGAATTAACATTTCTCTTAACAGCAGTCAAGTCGAAAAGACTATGAAGGAATTCCCAGTTCTTATAAACATCACTAATTCTAGTCTTTCTTATTTTGCACAAAGTGATGGTGGCGACATTCTCTTCACTGATTCTAGTGGAAGCAAATTATATCATGAAATAGAAGATTATGATTCATCAAATGGAGAATTGGTTGCTTGGGTAAATATTGATACACTGACATCTTCTGTTGATACTAACATCAGTATGTATTATGGAAATCCAACATGTGGTAATCAGTGGTCGGTTGCAAATACTTGGAACTCTGGATATTATCTAGTCCAGCATCTTCAGGAGACGTCTGGAACGCACTATGACTCAACATCTAATGATGCTGATTCAACATCATTATATCTCACTGCACAAGGTAGTGATTATGTTATTGCAAATGGTGGTGATGATTTTGAAAGAACTGATGTGAATTATATACTTTTTTCTGATCCTGGTGATTTTAATACATATACAATTGAGCTTCTTATTAAACCAGAATCATTGAATAATTATGAGACAATACTTGGTAAATATCAGAAATTTCATTTAGATACACAAGCAGATGCAAGATTAGCATTTTCAGTAGAGGGTACAGGGGGTGCTACTTTGACAAATGCATTGACTGCTGGATCATGGCATTATTGTTCTGCATCTGTTGATGGTGCTACCTGTAGATTGAAATGTAATGATGATTATCTACCAAATAGTTGTACAGGAAATCTTGATATTGATTTTGCCATTGGATTTAGATCTGGATATTGGCGTGTTGATGCTTATGATGGTCTTGTTGATGAAGTTCGTATCTCAGATGTTTGCAGAAATACAAGTTGGATAAACACAACATATAACTCAATAATGAATGCAACAGATGGTGGGTTTTTCCTTCTTGATGCACAAGAGGAATTAGACGCAGATAAACCACAAATTTCTTATGTGTTTCCAACACCACAAAACCTGAATTTTTCAAATGTTTGGGATTATGTGAATATAAACACTTCTATAACAGATACAACCAACACATCTTCTTTTATTGATTTTAATACTTCATTGCTTGGGTACTGGAATTTTGAGTATACGAACTCTACACATGTGTTTGACAACTCTACTCATGATCATCACGCAAGATTTAAGGGTGGTATAGATGAAACTGATATATCAGCTGGTATCCGTGGTGATTGTATGGATTTTGATGGCACAAGCGAGTGGTTACGAGCACCAAATGATATAGCAAAAAATATGACAGAGTCATTCACATGGTCTGTTTGGATCAAAACAGCAACAACGTCTCAAGATACAATAATTGGCGTAAATCCAGCGAATGGTGCAAATAGATATATGTTATTTGTCACAGCAACAGGTGTTTTATCACTTTACTCTGGAGATGCTCACCATTATACAACGGTAACTGTCAATGATGATATTTGGCATCATATTGTTGTTACAAGAGATCATGAGACTGGTTATAACAGATTTTATATTGATAGTGTCCGTGATGATACTGGTAACTACACAACAACATCACACATTGAATCTACTGATAATGTTAGTATTGGCCAAGAATTCGACGGTGCTGCTGCATCTGATTTTTTCGATGGATTAATAGATGAAGTTGCAATGTTTAACAGGACATTGTCATATGATGAGATAAAATCATTATATAATAGTAGTGATTATTCTCTATCAAATAATTTCACTTCTCTAAATGAAGGAACACATACATATCAGACATATTCAATTGACAGATCTGGTAATTTTAATATAACATTACTTCGTGAGTTTTATATAGATCTTTTTTATCCACACATATCATTTAATGAGCCTCGTGATGAAAAATATATTTTTAAAGATAAAGATTATGCTCTTATTGATGTTGATGTGACTGATACACATAATACATCTACTTTTTTTGATTGGTGTAATTCTCTTACAGGATATTATTCTTTTGATAATCACAATGCACATTATGTTAATGATAACTCTTCTTATGACAGAAATGCATCATTTATAAATGGTAATCTTCAAGATGGTAATTTTACTATTGCAAAATATGGTGAAGGACTTCAATTTGATGGTGTAGATGATACATTAAACATATCAACAAGACAGGTAATCTCATCTGAGGGCACAGTAGAATTTTGGGTAAAATTTGATGATGTGACGAAAGATCAGATGGTTCTCATTGGTGGTGCACGTGGTGCACAAGCAAAAGGTACATATGACTGTGGGTTTATTAGATTAAAAGGATCTGATAGTAAGTTATATGCTGGATTTTATTCATCAGGTGATTTCGATAACACATCATCTGACAGTGCACTTGTTGCTGATACATGGTATCACATATCGCTCATTTGGTCAGATAGGACAAGATTGAGGATTGATACAGTTCTTCAATCAGCCAATGATGTATTCACAAATGTATTTACTTATTGGATAGATGATTTTGTGATAGGTAGAACAATGGCAGGTGCTGTTAATGATATGTATTTCGATGGCAAACTCGATGAGCTTCGATTTTATAACAGATCATTATCACGTGACGAGTTAAATGCTTCCTATAATGAAGCACTATATCCATTTGTTGAAAACTACACTGGATTATCCGAAGACACATACTCAATGCGTATCTTTTCTATAGATCAATATAGTAATCTAAATATTACTCCATTAAAAGAGCTTCTATTTGATTGGACATATCCTCACATTTCATTTGTAACACCACCGACACCGAACAATAACTCATATGTCGATGCAAATCGTGATTATATTAATGTGACAACTTCTATAAGTGATGTGCATGACACATCGTCATTTATTGACTGGAATAACAGTTTGGTTGGGTATTGGTCTTTTGATTTTGTTGAGTCTATAATTGCATATGATAATTCTTCGTATTTGAATAATGGTAGATTAATAACAATGACGACAGATAATATCACAGTAGGTATAAGAGGAAATTGCAGTGATTATTGTGCTTCGTTAGGTTCTTCGATACGTGTTGTGAATGATGATTCATTGTATTCAACACCAAACAACCAGTGGACTATTGCAGCGTGGATATATCCAGATGTATTTTCTGGCAATATGGTAATAGCAAGGAAAAAGAGTGATGGTGGAGCATACTTTATCAGACTTACTTCAGACGGAGAGTTTCAGTCATTACTCCATTTTAACACTGATTCATATACACAAATAAGTGCTGGTGACATCAATTTGTCAGAATGGAATCATGTTGCAATGACATATGATGGGTCATATAGAAGACATTATATCAATGGTCAACTTGTGAAGAAGCACACAGATGCAAAAACACTAGAATTTTCTTCAGATGGTGATTTCTACATTGGTTGTAATGATGGTGTAAGTGAGTATTTCGATGGAAAAATAGATGAAGTGATGGTATTTAACAGATGTCTTTCATATGGTGAAATCAATTCAACATACAATAGTTCTTCATATGCACTCTACCACAATTTTACTTCACTATCAGGAAATCATTATCCATATCGTATTTATTCGATTGATGAAGCAGGACTTCTCAATATAACACCAGTAATGAATTCTTATATCAATCGTCTTCCGCAATTCTCTAATGAGTTTCCATTGAATAGCACTTATTATTATGATATGAGACCAACTGTAAATGTAACAATTGTTGACGCTGATAATCAAACATTGAATGTTACAGTGTTGATCAATGCATCTGGGTCATGGACTAATGTTGACAATATATATGATTATAACTATACAGTAAGACAACTTGATGCAGCTTATAGATGGATGTTAGATGGTGATACTGTAGAATGTATTGATTCATTCCCTAAAACAAGTGGTAATAATCCTGATAATATAACAGGTATTATTCCATGTGGTGTATTTCCACTAGCAAAGACATTTGATGGCACTGAAAAAATTGGTCTTGGGTCAAAAGCAGGTGTGAATACTGATACTACATTAAATAGATCTTTCAGTGGTTGGTTTTCAACAAGAGAAATAGATACCAACAGTAATGGACGTATCATATGGGAAGAGGGTGGATCATCAAACTCTATTGTCCTCTATGTTCATGAAGAAAGCGGTGAAAATAGACTATACCTTGTCTGTACAGAAGGAACAAGTATAGACTATGTCTATTATCCAATCGAAGAAAATAGGACATATCACGTTGCCGCAACAATTTGTCATCCAGATCAAGAAATGAAACTTTACATCAATGGATCTCTAGTTGCATCTGATACAGATGGATTCGCTACTGGTGAAATAATGGCTGCACACTCTGATGGGTGTTGTATTGGTGGACCAAATGGAAGTCCAGATGGATGGGATGGTAGTTCTGTTAGCGGTTATTTTAATGGTGTTATTTCAGACTTTATATATTGGCCAAACACATCTAGTATATTAACAAGTAGCCAAATTAGTGACATCTATATGTCAGGTTCAGGTAACTACTCATATCTTTATGATAGTGCAGATGAGGCCAACACAAAATATTATTGGAGTGTATATGTTAATGATGGTGTCAACAACATAAGTCAAGTCTATCATTTCAACACTGGAAACAGATCATTCAAAAAAACTACATCAAGTGGATACTTTACTTTTGGGAATTTTTCTTCATTCAAAAAGACATCTTCAACTGGATATTTTACTTTTGGCAATTTTAGTAACTACAAGAAAACTTCGTCAACTGGCTATTTCACGTTTGGAAACCTTTCATATAATAAAAAAACGTCTAGTACTGGGTATTTTATATTCGGAAACTTTTCTTACTTCCAACGGACGAGTACGGTCGGTTATTTCACGTTTGGTAATTTTTCGTCTTTTCAGAAAACTACACCAACTGGTTATTTCACATTCGCTAATTTCAGTTATTTCAAAAAGACTTCACAATGTGGATATTTTACATTTAATACATCAAATCGTGGTGATGTATCTATTGATGTTGATTATGAAGGTATCGTGGCTGTATTAACACCTCATTGGGATTATTCAATAACACAGTATATGTGGAATGTCTCAGAAAATGATGGCATATACAATGGAACAACTGGATGGGTTAATAATACACAAATTGATGAGTATAGATATGCATTTGGTGATGCCGATAGTGTCACTATTACATTATATGCAAGAAATGTAAATTTCACAAATTCATCAACTGCAATTGTTCAATCATACTTTGATCCTAGTGTTGAATTCGAGGATTACGATATTGAAAAGACAATAGATGAGCATGGTGTTGGTCCAAAAACAGAAAAGAATCCATGGTTCCCATGGAGTGTTTATTCTATTGAAACAGGATCAATTGTATTTACATTTCTTGCTATCGTATTTTTCATTTCAGTATATTTGATATTTGTAAGAAATAAAGAAAACAAAAAGATATTCAAATATGGTGATTACATAATAGAATACATAAAAGAGAATAAAAAGAAGAAGTGATAATAATGTCAATATATAATATAATGGAAGATAGCCATATCAAAAAAACAATAAGTTTATTTGTCGTGTACTTGATGGTAATTTCAGTAGCAGGTGTCGTGTTTTATTTTACGTCAGATACTATAGCAAAGGGTGCAACAACAAGTGATTTTGACCATTGGCAAGAGATAACTATATCATCAGCGAAAGTTGGAAAGACACTTCATGATTTTCCAGTTCTCGTGTTCAACAACTCGTGGGTGATTGGGCTTGTTAGCAATGATTTCACATTTTTTCAACCAGATAATTCAACAGAATGTAATTGGGAATTAGAGAGATATAACACATCAACTGGTCAATTAATTGCTTGGGTAAATATTACAAGTGTCAGTGCTGATACTGATACAGTATTTTATATCTATTGGGATGATGATGGAGATGGTGGTGAAAACAACCCAACAAAGACATGGGATAAAAATTATGTAACTGTATTTCACATGGATGGTGAATCAACAACTGAAGATGATTCTTCTACATATGGAAGAGATGGAACGATAGATGATTCAAACGTAAATCGTTCAAATGGAAAAATTGGATACTCACAGGAAAATCAAAATGATAATGGTTATATTGACATATATGATTCATATGGAATATTTGACGGTGCTGCTGATTTTACGATTGAGGCTTGGGTTTTAAACACAAATCTTGGTGAAACTGATTGGTTTTTGAAGTTTGGTGGAGAATGTGATATTCATATAAAAGTTGATGGTGACGATAATAACGATGACATTTATCTAAGAAATCTTCAAGGAGCAGCTTGGGTAAATATTGTCTATGCAACATCTATAACAGCTGATACATGGTATCATACAGCAATTGCATATGATGGTGATACTGGTTATAATCTTTATCTCGATGGTGTTGTTGATGCAACAAATGCAGAACATGGTGCAATAGATGGGAATAATGCAAATAATGTTATCATGAATGAAGATTCTGCTTCAAATGGATGGGACGGTCGTTTTGACGAATTTCGTATATCTGATATACAACGTAATTCTAGTTGGATAAATGCAATATATAATAACACAAATGATCCATCTACATTTTTGTCTTTTGGTGAAACAAAACGTGATACTTCTCCAAGTGTTACAATGACTGATATGTCTATGACAGTTGAAGGTCAACAGAGCGAAATTGTTTATGCTAACTCATCTGGTTCTGAATATCAAACTGGTGTTATGGCGATTGGTATATTAGGAACAAACTATCTCGAAAGAATAACAATAAATGTTTCTGATATTGATGATGGAAATATAGATGGTGATGACATATATGTACAATTTGATAACGATAACGTAAGCTGGTCTTCTAATTGGCTTCAATGTTCAGATGGTGGTACTTCTATTATAATCAATGGCACAGAATGGGACACAAATGCCTATATGAATGGTGCTAATCCATTTACTGCTGATAATGATGGTGATGGATATGATGAGATACAGACGAATGTTAGTATCTATATGAAGGTAAAAATGGTCATACCTAGTGGCATAGTAAATACAACATATACGAACAATGCAATGACATGGGATTCAGGAAGATATTCATAGGTGATAATGTGAATAGAATCATTAGTATTATTGTGGCCATCTCTATTTTGCTTTCTTTGTTTGGATTTCATTTGATAGAAGAAGCAGAATCACAAGGGGTTTCAAATATTGTCTGGATATCAGCTGATTGGCATTGTGATATAGAAGATAAAGCAAATGCAAAAGGAATACATTGGCATTGTGATTGGGGTGATTATACAAATGGTAATACATGGGATGCAGTAAATGATACTAATGATATGAAAGTTGATTATGCTTGGATTGTAGGAGATTGTATTTCGTGGTTTGATGCTGCTGCTGGGTATCCTGGTGTTCCAGAAGCTTGGCGTAGATTTGGTATTTATTGGAGTAATCTAACTATAAAATATGCAAAAAACTTTACTATTGGTAATCATGATGGTCGATTTTTCGATGAAGATGATACTGACACACCATACGATCTAGGTCTTCCAAGATCACAGGGTACAGGTGGTGAATGGTATAATTTTACTATTGGTAATACTTCTAGTGGTGGTGTGAAATTCATTTGTATGGCTGATGAGGATACTGCTGATGGAAGTCAATCTGGAAATGGTGTTGTATCACAAGTTCAATATGATTGGGTAAATAGATCAATATGGGATGCTTATAATAACAGTCTCAATGTTTTCATATTTATGCACCAAAAACACTCTGGATGGTTCTCTGGAAGTGAATCTTCATCTATTGTTACAGGAAAACCAATCAATACTATTCTCAATTACTGGAATAATCAACGGAAGCCTGTATCTTTATATTCATGTGGGCATTCACATGATACTGCATTGAATAACAATGATTGGATTGAAGTGAATTATGGAACAAATTGTATGCTAGTTGGTAGTCTTGCATTTTATTCCAGTGATGGTGGTGCACACTACCCACAATCACGTTATCTTTATTTCACTAATGAATCAACCAGTGTTACAATAAAGACATATAATCATACAGGTAATGTATTCAATGATGCAGTCGAGTACACATTTGATATGTTGTATCCATGGAATCCAGTATATAGAGCAGTTAATGCAACACCACCAGTTTATATGAATCTCAGTGACTTTTGTGGTTTTTCAAATGGATCAAATATCAGTTCTAAATATACATATTGGGGTAATTTCAGTGATCCAGTACATCAGAATATAAATGTCAGTGGAATACATAATAATTCTCTTATACTTGATATTGAAAGATACGAAATAGAAATTTCTTCAAACAAAGCATTCAGTGTATTAATAGCAAATGAAGTTATGACATCAAAATGGTTTAATCTTACAACTGATATATCAAATCGTGGTAACATGTATGTTAGATATAGAGCATATGTAAAGGTGAGATCTCCTTGATTTATCGTTCCTCTAGTATATTTTTATTATTCATATTTATTATCATAGCATCTGTCAATGTTTCTGGTGACTCTTATGAAACAACAAATAAGGGAACATGGGGAATAAGTGCTTCTGTCATTTCACCTGATGATTATTATGATGTTGACTCAAGAGGAACGTGGGGAATAGAAGCTAATGTGATTGATGCACCACTACCGATAACATATAAAATAGATAGAAGTGGTGTATGGGGTATATATTTAAATGTGTTACCACCTCCATCATATAAAATAGATAGACGTGGGACATGGGGAATTACTGTATATACTGATTATTATGTTTGGTCTAATTATTCCAGTGTGTTTTGGATAACACACGATCAATCGATATCTTCGAGTGACAAAAAAGAATATCCACAAAATGATCCAGAACCAGTTGATGAAACAATTGATGATGAAATATCAGATGTTGATAAAGGTGATAAACAACAAACTGCCATACCACAGCTATATTTTATTATTGGTATATGTTCAACTGTTGTTTTCATTGTTGTTATTATGACAGGAAATGTTCCCTCAATTCCTTCAATAAAGGAATCAATTCACATACCAAAAAGACCAGAAGTGCAAAATATTCAAATAAATAGAACAACAAGTAATAAGAATAATAAAAGTATAGAGATTGACAATAATGATAAGGATATTACTACTATAAATATTAAAAGGTGATAATAGTGGCTAAAAAGAAAAGAATAAGGATTGTTGATACTGATATTGGCGACTCAAAAAAAGAAACACGAATTATAAGAGAAGATGTTGTTAAACATGTTAACAATGTTAAACCAACAGCGACATTCGTCATAGTAGTTGTTATCATCGTCCTTTTCTCAAACTTTGTATTTATTCCATATTTTATTGAAAATTATGTTGATGTCAGACAAAGTGATGTATTAACACTTGAGGATTTAGCTGGATATGCAACTCGTGGTGATCTAAATAATGTTACTAAAGTTGTTGCTGTTGCAAATACAAAGAGCTATCATACTGATATGAATTGGTCTAATATAACACATATGCCATCAGGATTTGCTGACGATTCTGATAATGGTACAGGTGGTAACACATTCGATCAGGATTTGAATACAACTGATACACCACTGTTTGACTATCTACAACTGACTTCAGGATCTCTCAATCAAGATAATTTGGCAGATAATACAACTGATCAACTTTCTGAAGGATCAACTAACAAATACACTATGTGGAATCAATCAACTGCTTCTGACATTTGGTATGATGGGTCTGTCAATATAACAGGTGTTTTAAAGATAGAGAATGAAGATGCAAATCTAACACTTTATGCATCTGATGGGTCAAGAAATCCTCATATTAATTTTTGGCGTGGTGATTGGAAATCTGACGCTTATGTTGATTATCAATTAGAGAATGATGGTGGTAATTTCTATCTTAGGACACTTTATAATGGTGTTGAGTTGACGCCAATAACAGTTCAGTATAACAGTCATATTGGTCTCAATACAACATCACCAGGGTATGTTCTTGATGTAGATGGTAAGACAAGATTACAAGATAATGTTTTTGTCAATGGAACACTAAACTTGAATTACATAAAAGCGAGTGATGCAAATGGACTTATGATAGGTGATGACAGTTATGATGGTTATTTGTTTTTCGAGAATGGTGGACAGATTGGTATTAATACAGACTCACCAACTATTGACTTGCATATTTATGAAAATTCTGGTACAGCTGGATTAAGACTACAAAGTGATAATGGTAATGCATTTGATTATTACAAAGCAGGATATCATGGTAGCCAAGAGTGGCAGGTCGGTGTGCTCAATGCTTCTAATCACTATCAAATAAACACAAATTCACCATATATACAATGTATTGATATTGACAATGAAACTGGATATGTCGGAATTGGTGATGCAACTCCTTCATATGATCTTGATGTAGTCGGTGATATTCGTTGTACTGATGATATGTTTGTTAACGATGATCTCGGTGTCGGTGGATCAATGAGTGTTGCTGGAGGATCAATTTCTATTTCTGCTGGTGCACCAATGCTGAAATATACTGAAACAGATGACGGAAATTACGCTCGACTTGGTGTAGATTCTGGTTTTCTTTTCTATGATTATGATGTTGATCAAGATGGTGGTTTTACACCATACTCTCGTCTTATAGTCCTTGATAAAAATACGACTTATTTCAATCAAAATATGAATGATATAAATTTTAGAATATACACGAGAAATAACATTGAGGCATTCTATATAGATGGTGGAAATAGTCGTGTTGGTATCGGAACTAATACTCCTCGTGGTCTTCTTGATATTCAAACCAAAAATTCTGGTGCTGATATTAGTCAATATTTTGGATATCTTGATTATGGATTTTATTGGACATACAATGGTGCTGCTACAGGAAACAAAAATGCACTTGAGTTGTGGACTGATGGTGCAGGTGGATTAGATGTACCTGTATTTGAAGTAGAACAAGATGGACAATTGTCTTTTAATCAAAGTGTTGGTATTGGAACCAACACTCCATCATACGAACTTGATGTCAATGGTGATATCAGGTGCACAGATGACCTCTATGTTGATGACCAGATGTTAATGTCAAATGGTGGAACAACATGGAAAATATATGTAAATGCATCAGGTATACTAACATGGGAGATGGAAATATGAAAATAAGTTATATCATAATGATATTGTTGTTTGTTCTTTTGTTACTATTTGTCAATAGTGCAAATGCTGGAACTGTCGAATATAGAGGACAACTTAATACATTTACTGCTATACGTTTTTATGATCATAGTGCTGGGACATATACAGAGAGAACTGCAAGTGGAACAAGTATTCAGTATTTTGAGACTGATGCTGTTACTGGTGATGCATTGATGTTCCAGTCTAACTCATATAGTGGAAAATATGGAAACATAACATTTGATGTTTTAACAGCAGTTGTTCCTGATGGTGCATACACATATCAATGGGAATATTGTGTTCGTGGAAGTTCTACTACTGATGATGATTGGCTTCCTCTCCATGGTGTTGTTGATGAGACAAATGGATTCCAGAATGTTGGTAAAGGAAATGTAACATTTGAGATTCCAGAGGACTGGGAGAATTTCATTAATCCTAGCAATGTCTGTACTTGGTACTGTTGGAACATAAAAATAAATATAACATCATCAACTGGTTTTTCTGGTGGTGGTGGTGCACAGGACGCAGTTTCAATAAAAAAAGTAGAAGAGGGGTTTTACTGTTCTGGATTTAGCAGTGCTGCACCATGCACAATGAATGATATCTATAACCAAGCTGTCATTGATGGAGTTGATGGTACTGTTATTACAAGATCTGGTAGTTATTATAACGTCAATTGCACAATACGTACATCATCAACAAGTGGTGATTTTGTGACAAAAAATGAGACAATAGAATTCAATAAAGGTTGGGACTCATTCTTTTCTGATAAAGTTCAAATCGGGCAAATATCAACTGGATCAAAATGTATGTATGGTTCAACTCTTATATATCATATGAATGATTCAAATCTAAATGGATATATCTGTGGAGCAGATTCTGAGATATATGGTGCAAATATAATTCACATTGTTGATCCTGAAGCAAATTCTTGGAATGGTCATTGGGGTGGTACATTGGGAGACAAAACAGGACAAACGATATATCAGACGTTTATTTCTGATATTCGGCATTGTCAATTTTCACTTGATGAAAATGCAATTATTGGTATTGACATTTTCAGTGCACATGTTGAACCACCTGGTGCTATTATTCAAGATGTAACATGTTATGATACAGCACAATGTTTTAGACCAAAAAACAATAATGATGATGATTTTGTTCACCAGTGTGATATGTCAGGAACGGTATCGAATTGCATTAACCCATGGCAAGTGCACAGTGTTGCTCCACACTGGAAAATGGATTTTGTTGATTGTAATTGGGGTACTGTTGCGAAAGCAAATCGTGCATATTGGCAATACTCTTCATCTGTTGCTTATTATCAACCAAGGTTGTATGAAACATATTCTATGGAGCTTCGTCTAATTGATGAATTAAACAATAATTTATCTGGTGCCACTGTGACATTAGATGATAATGATGGCAACCAAATATTTTCATACACTACAAATGAAAATGGTTTTGTAGGTGTAGATAATGGAACAATAACGCAACGGACATCTAGTACAATGATGGATAGTTCTAAGTCATGGTCTACAAATCAATGGTGGTTTCATGAAGTTCTAATAACATCTGGTAGTTGCAAAGGTGCAAGAAGAATCATTCATAAAGGAAATAATGGAACTGAAATCACGGTTGCACCAAATTGGGCAACTGTTCCACCACTCGGATCCAATTATGTCATTATTCCATATATAAGATGTGCAAATATGACACCAAAAACAACCAAATCAACATGCACTTCAAATTATACATATCTTGGTCCATTTACAATGAATATAACAAAAACAAATTATGAGTCGTATACTTCAGTGTTTGATATGACTGAAGCATACAAAGGCATAATTGTATTAGAGAACAGAACGTGGGATTATGATGTTGATCCAATATGGCAAGTATTGAACACAACTGACACAACTGTCTTAAAGCTCAAGGATAGTGGTGACCTTGCTATTGCTGGTGACTTATATGAGAATACAAATAGTCCTCCTCCTGGTGCAACAATAGTGTTCCAAATGAATGATCGAATGTGGCTGGAAGACAGTGGTGATTTATATGTGCGTGGTTTTCAGTATGATAAAATGACTTTGATTAATGGCATAGCAACAATTGTTGGAGTATGTAGTGTTGTGTATTTGCGTTTGAAGAGAAGAAAAGAAGAAGTGTGATATGATGTCATCAAATAGGGATAGGATTCTTGAAAACTTAGAGATGACAAAACGTGGTATTCCTCTAAGCAAACGTGTTAAAGATACATATACAAAAGGTCTTCAACTTCAATGGTGCTATCAAAATCATTGGGATGAGATAAAGAAGATATTCAATGACTATAAGATAGATATGCGACATCAGTCACCGATTATCACGATACAGTCACTTAAAGAAGTAAAACTTGCTAGGGAGTTAACTGAAAAATTGAAAGATGATCCAGAGATAAGAAAGTTGGCAATGTCTGTTTCATATCCTTTAAGAAATGTATATCCCTCTCCCAATATTTCAGAGAAAGATCTAATTGATGGAACTATTTTTATAGTAATGCTTCGGTTGATACCTTACTATTGCTTAGAATTGGGTAAAAGTGCTTTAGAATCGTTTTTCGAAAATGGTAATAGATCTAAGTTTCTATCCGATTTATTTAATACCCATGGTACAATCATAGAAACACAAAATAGCTTTGAGTTAGCTGTCAAAAATATGTTGAAAGAAAACTCTAAATAAGTGTTAGTCAATATACATCAATATTGGATTCTCAAGGTAGCAGGAAGGAATCCACTGATGAGATTATTGAGTGATATACTTATGCAATATTTTTTTGAATATTATTATATAATGTCTATCTCATCAAAATAACAGAGGAATTTAGAATGATGAAGAAATTAATTTTTTTGGTGTTTTTATTGATGTTAACACCTATGGTAGCAATGACGACATCTGCAACAACAATAGACATTGATTTTCTGCATGGATCAGCTGATGTTTGTCCAATAAATAATGCAACAATAAGTAACCACACAACAACTGGTGATTTTACTGATATCACAGTGAACATATCTCAGGTTTCATATGGTACTCTAGTTGTTGTTTCATCAAATGATATATTACCAATATCATATTCGTTTGTGAATAACACAAAATACTACAACTATATTTTGACAAATGGAACAACAACTGAACAATTGAATATATCTGTAGATTATAGCTCAATAAAAGTTCCTCAATCACCAGAGGAGATGATGATAAATAATCTTACTATAGAAATAAAGAATCTCAAAGATGTGATAGATGAATTGAATAATACTATCATAACTCTTGAGCAAATCACCAATGAAAGTAATCTTACAGTAATATCCTTGAAATCAGAACTTGAAAATAAAACGAGTGATCTTGCTGACCTTCAGTTACAATACAGTGAATTGATTGTTACACATTCTGTATTAGAAAATGACTATGATATTTTAGATCAAGAGAATGATGTTTTAAAAAGTAATGTTTCTTCACTAGAACAATCAAATAGTGCATTAGCTGTTTTAGTGAGTTCACAAAGTGATGATATAGATGCACTAAATGATAAGATCGATGATTATAAATCGTTCGAAGATCAAGTTCTTAGTCCATTCGTAATGGGATATGATAATGTTGATACTGGTGATGGACACATATTTTTTAATGTACCATCATTTGTTATTGGTGGAGGAATATTTTCTGCACTTGTTGTTATTATGATGAATTTTAATTCATTCAGTAGTGGAAAGACAATAAGAAGTGTTGGAAAAACAATTCATTTTCCATTTCTATCCAAGGGTGATAAATTAACACCACAAGAGTGGGACATGATTGATGATAATGATCCTATGCCAAATGTAGAAAAGGAGTTTTTAGAATATAAGGGTCCAGCAAAGGATAGTGACAAAAACATTAGTGATGCTACTGACACTAATAATATTGAAAAAAAGGATAACAATGTGAGTAGTGAAACAAATCATGAAGAGAGTTCAACCGATAAAAATTCTGAAGAATCAGACAAAAAGAAATCAGAAATTGCTGATAATACCAAAGTTGTGAAGAAGAAACAGAAATTAAATCCAAGTCAAAAAGAGTATTGGAAAACACCGAAAGGAATGGCACATAGAAAAAGATTAAGTGAAATGGCAAAGGAATAGTGATACTGTGGAATTCAAGGTAGCATATTTGTATTACATAATGATTGCTGCTGCTGTTGGTTTTTTGTTTGTAGATGACAGTGTGATGGAAGTTCCTACAATGGCAACCGCCTGTGCTTTTTTTCTTATGTTGATAATATCAGCAGATCAATCTTGGAAGGCATTCAGAAGACAAGGTAGAGCAGCAATTATAAAAACACTAAAACCAGATGATGGTGGTCATTCTACAATTCATCCAGATGATATATCGATCGCTATGTCACCATCTGATGATACGTCTAAACTCCCGAATTTTGCAGTTTTTGCAACTGGTGGTTTTGTTCATGGTGGTGTAGAATGGCAAGGTGATGAAAATTATTTTGTATGTCCACCAGAACATATTGAGCAAACTGGTTCAGCGTTGATATGTAGTACAAAATTTAGAAAGGTTGATTTTGATGACTTACAAGATTATATCCAAGCTGAGTTATTGAAACTTAAATTCTTTTCTAAGAAGATGGTTTCACTTAAACATAATTTATGGTTTGGAATGACAAGTAAACTTGATGGTACATCAACAACGAATATGCTTACCGCTGAATCTGGATTTCTTGATCAGACTGCATTCATCAATCAACTTAAGAAATTAATACGTGATAAGAGTGATGCTACGACACCAAGTGGAAAATCATCATCACCAATAACATTTAATATTCCGGAGAGATAATATGGCATTAATATCGAAAGTATCTTATTGTAGATATTGCAGTGCAGATGCTCACGATCTTAGAGTGATATATTCAAGCAAGTATACATCAAAATGCGGGTTCTGCGGAAAGATGTTATTTAGGATTCCAGCTGATAATCGCAAACCATATTACTATTTAAAGGAGATGCCAAAATATGAAAGAGGATTTAGGTAATCCACAAGAAGATATCCAATATATGATTGAGCCTCCTCGTGATCTTCATGAGTTGTATATGAGGTTGAGGGCACAACTTTCTTCCTCTAAATCATTTCATAGTTATTACATGAAGTTGATATCAATCGTAAAAGTCGGATCAAAACTCCTTCCAACAACAAAGGATTGCACTAGGATATCGAATGATATAAAAGAGTATCTATCTAGTCCAGAAGCTTATCCTGGAAAAAGACAGATGGAGAGAATAGGTGATATGTATCAGATGGGAAATGATTCTACTGGTCTGATCTGTGTTAATCAACATGATATTGAGATTGGTCTTAATGAAGCATTAGAGCAACAAATGACACATCTTCTTCCAAAACTAAATAGACTTGACAGTGATACAATGGACGCATTGATTGAGCATGGTATAATTGAAAAGAAAAGACCAATTCTTGAGGATCTTTTGATTGATCAAACTATGAATGAATTAAGTTCAATGATACAGGCTAAGGCAAGTGAAAGGAATGAGTGAATTACTAAAGGAAGAAGCAAAAGTAGGTGCAATGCTCAGATATATGACTGGTGATGTTGCATTATCTCTCAAACGTGATTTACAGAATTTATATGATAATTCAGATGTTGGGAAAATGTGCGCAAAGTGGCATTGGCTTTTGGTAAAATACTCTCCAGATCCTGTCATGGTAAGGAAATATATATCTATTATAGAATTTGCATATGAATATGGTATTTCTCTTGAAGACATGAAATCATGGAAGAAAACTATGAGAATTGTGTTACCTGAAGAGTTTATGTACAAAATGGCCAAATTCACTCAAGTTCCACAGATTGCTGTTATGGATGACACACACGCTGAATCAAGAGAGAATTTTATAAAAGAGTCACGTGACTCATCTGAGGTCGTATGGTAGAATTTCCAAACTTTGAACGTGAACGTGTAGACAAAAATATCCCATTAAAAAAGACACCATTCACTACGAAACTATTTCATGAAGGTTGTATTAGCACATTGTATGGATTGCCAGAAAGTGGAAAAACTAACTTTATGGTATTTCTTTCACAGTGTGCAGCAATGAATAAATTTAACATATTCACTGTGATACACTTTTTTGATATGTCACAAGTTGAAGAAGCAATACAAGAAAAATTGCTTCCACCTGGAATAAAATACATACCTGTTCCAAAAAGAATACACACAGTAAAAAAAGTGAGTGAGCTTATACTAGGTGTTTTGGATGGTACTAACAATGCTACGATTCTTGATGAAGCTGGTCTATTTGCATCTACACGTGCTCCAATGTCAAAAAAACTGAGATATATATTGAATCTATCGTATATTATACGTCACTTGAGATCTTCATTTGTTTATGTAACTCAAACTAAAAGATCTATTCCACCAGAGATGCGTGAGTCTCTTGTGACATATGAGATGAACATAAAGAAAACAACTGAAGAAATTAGGACACTCGTTATAAAGAAGAGAAAGACTTACCATGACATGCACGGAAATGACTATATAGATTTTGTTCCTATAGATACTGTTCATAGATTGCCACTGACAGTTCTTCCTTGGGATGGACATTATATTCCTAAATTTGAATTTGATATAGATTTAGATAAGACATGGAATATTCTTGGTGATTACAATTCTTTAGATGTACGAAAAGTTGGAAGAAAGGTTGTCCAAGAAATGATAGATTCAAGTAAAGAAGAGGATAATACTAAAGAATCAGCAGAAACAAGAAGAATACGTGCTAGAAAAAGATTTGAAGAGATGTATGAAGACGAAGAATTTGAAACAAGAAGTGAAGCAGTTACAAAGCTTTCGAAGGAATTTAATAGATCATACCAATGGGCTTATCAGCTTACAAAGGACATGTTTCTGTGATTTATATTTATTTTTTTAAAATGCAATTAGAGGATAGTTGGTTCAAAGGTTTCAAATTTTTGAAATAATTATAGGAGTAACAGCATGTATATAAAACGATGTGGGACTTGCAGATTTTTTTCCATTCCAATTAAAAATGAGAAGTATGGTTGGTGTCAAATACATAAGATTCAACGTTCAAAATTTCAGAAGCATTGTAGTCATTATATTGTGAAGGTGATAAAATAAATAAAGGAAATATACTAATATTCATTGGCGTTATATTGATGCTCATTGCAATATTCATTGGTGTTGATTGGTCATTACCTACTGATTCATTCAGTGGTGACTCATTATATTTCTTCATTAGTATTATTAATATTATTATATCAGGTTTTGCAATTTTTCTCGGTGTAGTATCTGGTATATTGATACAAAAAGGTGTGCATGAAAAATGAATGTCATATCATTTATATTCACCATCTCATTATTTGTTATATTGTTTATACTTAGAAAACCAATTATTGAAATTTTGAGGAAGAATGATATTGGTCTAGTCATACTAGATCACAAAGAGAAGTTAGTTATTATCACATGTGTTTCTTTTATATTATTTATATTATCAACCATTGTTGTGTCAATACCAATAGGAACAACTGGTGTTGTTGTCAATGGGTTTGGCATTGGATCTACTATTGATCATGGCATACATGTGAAGAATATATTCGACGATGTGGATATTGTCCCTTGGTATAGTCAAACGATAGATATGAACATTCTAGTAAACTCAAATGATTCCATTCCAGTTAATATACGAGCTAATGTTGTATATAGAATAGAAAGAGGGAATATAGGAGAAACAAGGATAAAATATCCAAATTACGAGAATATCATTGAGCAGAGCACAAGGAGTATTTCTAATGCATATGCATCTGAATATGACTCTCTTGAGTTGACTGGTGAAATGAAGATTGATTTTATAAATAAGACAAAGAGTGATTTATCGGATCTATTATCTACAATGCATATAAATTTGGAGATATTGAATATAGAATCTATAAGTCTCCCAGATTCATATCAGAATGCAATAATATCAGAGAAGTCCGCACAGAAGGAACGTGAGGCAATTGTATCAAAGGCATTGGCTGATGCTGAATCAATTGGTATAATTGACGAAAAATTATCGAGTGTTTCTGAGTCATTTCTAAAGTGGTATTACATAAGTGCAATCATAGATGAAGATTCGAATGTTAATTGGATTTTACCATTTGGTAATTTTAATTTTGATTTAGGTGAAGATGTTAGAATCACGGAATAAAGATGGATTAGTATTCGGTGTTGTTGATATGACTGTCACACTGTTGGGTGTGATTATTGGGTTATCTTTCTCATGTGATTATAATATTATTATAACTGCTGTTATTGTTACTGGTGTTGCTGATTCATTTGCAAATGCATCAGGTATCTTTGCAATTTCTAATGTAGATGACAAAAAAACAAATTATACATCTTCAATCTATTGTTTTATATCAACATTTCTGACAATGATTATTATATTGTTTCCTTTTTTTATCTATGATGTTTCACAGGCGATATATATTTCATCATTCATTTCAATAATTCTCCTTGTCATCCTTGGTTATTATGTCATGCCAAAAGATTATAAGTATAATTATTTGGTGCCTTTGAGATTTGTTGTCATTGCGTTAATAGTTTCTGCAATATCTTATGTGATTGGTTTTGTCTTTTTATAAAAACAAAAAATTTAAGTACCAATATAAGATACTTTTATATAAGTACACAAATCCACACAAAATCCATTGAAAATAGGATATGTTAGTATCAGATTCCATTAATTCTTGGTCGTGGCTCTTTGTGTACATAATAAAGAGTTGTTTTAGCTTGGTCTATTCTCCTGGACCCATAATCCAGGGACAGAGGTTCAAATCCTCTACTCTTTATAAATCATGATGGATTATTGTTTTAAATGTAATATGTATACAGAGTGTTTTTATATTACATTACCTGATGGTGATTATCCATATTGTAAACATTGTATAGATAGATACTCAAAGAAATGTTTTGAGTGTTTTCATTAATTTTAAACAAAAACTTTAAATACTAACTTTTATATACTAAAGTTTACTTTAATAAAGTAAAGTAGGAATTAACAATGAAAGAATTAGGTGAATTTATAGACAAGATAGGAAATGAGTATGAACTTGGTGATCCATGGAAGTTCTCTAAGAAATCTATTGGTGTTATTGTTCCAATTATAACCAAAAATCAATTACGACGTGATTATATAACATATCCAGAAGTGAAAGATGATGTTAATGTTATCGATTCTGGAAGTATTGATAAATTGAAGATAGATGGTATAGACAAAAGTGTGTTTATAAAAGGTGGTACAATTTTTTCAGGTGTTGGTACACAGAGTAGAAGTATTGAACACTCGATTGTTTTAGATCCAAACTCTAAAATTGATATAGATGTAAAATGTGTTCATGCTTCACATGGAATTCATCATGGATCAAGATTTGAATATAAAGGTGTTTCACCAAGAGTTGTTAGGTCAGCACTCAGTAACCCTAACTCTTATGGGAAACAGTCTAGTGTATGGAATAGTGTGAGTTCATATAATCTGTGTTCTAGAAATATGACTGGTCATGTTGGTAATAGAGTAGAAAGTGAAATAAGAAATGATGATCTTGTTGGTGTTCGTAATGCATCAAAGAGATTGGGATCAAAAATTGAAGATATATTAAATGAGGTTCCTGTATTTGAGAATCAAATTGGTGCAATTATAATAGGATCAAATGGAATTGAAGGAATCGAAATGTTTGATCATCAGGATTCATGGAAGGCACAATATAAAGATGTGATTGAGTCCTATGATGATGTTTTCAATGATGAACAAAGTCTCTTTTCGATTGATGAGACAAAGATAAATGATTTTATTATTGGGTTTATTAATAAGATAAAGAAATCAGATTCTACAAATGTTGGAAATAATTGTTTTGTGATCAAATTCAAAGGGTATATTGGTGAGTATGTTATTCACAATAACCGTATAATTCATCTGTTTGTTATGAAGTATGATGAACCAACAAAAAATGATCAACAGTCTCTTCAATATCAATCATTTGGTCATCGTCCATCTGGACTCGATCATATTGTTGGATCACTTAACAATGGTCCAAAAACATGGAGTGAATTATTTGAGTCGTCTAAAGTTAGCACATCTACACTTTCTTCTCGGTTGAAAGAACTTGAGAAAAATGGTTTTGTAAAAAGAACACTAAGAAAAAATGGGTCAAAAACAAAGAATGTTTATAAATTGAATGATATAAAATAGTAAAATTTAAATACTAATATGACATACTATATACGATGTTATATGGGCGGACTTTGTTCGCCTCCATTGCATCCCCTAATGTGATTACTATGACACTATCGTGTTTATCAAGTTTGCTCAGTTCCTGAGCATGCATTTGCCTTTAGTGTCACCTCTTTTTTGTCTTATTACCGATGTGCCTGAGTGGATTATGGACCAGACTTAAATTTTTTGACTATTATCGATTTAAGGGTTAAACTCAAAATCCATTGATGAGATATCTGGGTGGGCAGCCACAACGTCGGTTCGAATCCGACCATCGGTATTTGCCAGTGTAGTCAAGTGGACGATGACGGTATGTTTAGAACTTACTTTCCGAAGGGAACGCACAGGTTCGAATCCTGTCGCTGGCACTATGTCCATATGTCGGAGTGGTTTAACGAACTTGGTTGCTAACCAAGTTGATGGAGACATCACTCAGGTTCGAATCCTGATATGGACGTCATTTGCTGGTGTGCCAGAATGGGATTGGCACGGTCTTGAAAACCGTTGGCTCTGTTAAGAGATGCAGGTTCGAATCCTGTCATCAGCGTACAGAACGTGTTTTTTCTATCTTTAAAAACCATAAAGTTTTTATACCCTTAACATATATTATATTTAGATGACTATGTATAATAAACGTAATCAATGGCATTGTGCACCATATCCAACCTTTATAGGTGTGGATAGAGCCACAATTGTCGAGTGATTATGATGGTCGTCTCTTGTTTTTGTGATTGTCTATCTCCTTCAATGGGAGACGATGCATTGTTTGTTTGCTCTCATAGTGTAGCCAGGAATCATCTCTGACTGTCTATCAGTGGACTGGGGTTCAAATCCCCATGAGAGCGTAAGGTGAAAGAGCCTATGAAAAAATATGTAAAAAATATAATTGATCTAAAAGAACAGAAAACGATAACGTATAGTTTGGAAAATAAAAAAGAAGAATACAAGTTGATCATAACATTTGACCATAAACCAAATATTGTCGGTCCAAGAAGTGAATACAATGGTCTTCCAATATGGATTGGTAAAACAATCGCAACTGCTAAATTCGATGGTAAAACAATTAAAAAAGAAGCATTCTGTTGGTTAAATGAACCATTCCAATATGAGCAAGCAAGAGTTGTTTGTGCAGGAAGAATCCTCAAAGCTGCAAAACTTCCAACAGCACTATCTGAACAAGTGAAGGACAAACCCCTTCACTGATTCTGTTCCTGTGGTCTAGTGGCCAATGATTTCTGGCTTTCACAAAGAGAGTGGGGTAGCGTGCACACAATCAGAAAGCTATACCCTGCTTTGAAGTTACCAGGAGATCGGTGGGTTCGAATCCCCCCAGGAACACTATGTAACTATGTCAAGAACGTATAGATTAAAAAAATATGAAAACGGAAAGCCGATATACACAAGACATGAGAATAAGTATCCACCATATAGATGGTATAGACATGAATTCTCAGAAGTTCGAAGAAGTATTTACCGATCATATAGAATGAAACAAAAACAGTATTTCAAGAGATTCGGTGAATATTTACCATTCAATCCAACAAATGGTTGGGAGACATGGTAGAGGTGGTGTAATTGGCAAGCATTGCAGACTGTGACTTTGTAGGAGTGGTTTCGAGTACCGCCCTCTACCCTTTGTGTCAGTAGAACAATTGGGAGTTCGCCATCCTGAAGAGGTGGATATTGTCGGTTCAAGTCCGATCTGACACACTATGAAAGTAACGTTACATGTGCCTAGAAAGGAGAGTAAATATATGCTAATATCATTCATAGAGCGTGAATTAACACAAGCTCGTAATATTAGGTCAAAAGAAACGAGAGAGTCTACATTGTCCGCATTAGAGATGATAAAAAAGAATCTTATTCAACATGGTAGTGGCAAAGCATACAACTGTGATGGCGAATCAATAAATGTGTATGATTATGAAGGAAACACAAAGACATATTACTGTGGAAATAAGTATATAAGTCACAATATACCAGAGAAATATAGATGACTGCTCGTTTGTTTTGATGCAAATGATTTGTATGTCGGTGAATCAAACATGAAGATAGTGAGATTAATACTCCATAAAGAAAGTCACGTTCCAAGAAAACATGGAAAAGGTGGCCAATCACAAAGAAGATTTGAGCGTGGTAGATTAGAATCACTAAAACATTGGTTTAAAACAGTAGCAGAAATAACATACGAGACACATAATGACAAACTGATATGACTAGGGTGTAACTCTATTTACAAATCTCAGATCATGAAGTATATGAGTAATGAACTCAGAATAACGTGGAAACAATCTGTTTCCATTGATGATAATTGCCTTTGGCAACTTGCTGGAATATCTAGAAGCACAGATAGCACAATCTGGTAGTGCATCACGTTTACACCGTGACGGTTGTCGGTTCGAATCCGTCTCTGTGCATTTGCCGTTGTGACGGAGTGGTAACGTCTCTGGCTGCAAACCAGATGTTCGCCTGTTCAATTCAGGTCGACGGCTCTATGAAATGTCTAAAATGTAATAACACATGGAAAAGGACAAAAGTTAGTGAGTATATATCATTCGCTTCAAAGTGTCCAAAATGTGGATCAAGATCATTGCTAAGGTATTAATGGATCTTTAGCTCAGTCAGGTCAGAGTTGCAGACTCTTAATCTGTTAGTCACGGGTTCGAATCCCGTAAGATCCTCTTATATGAATCTGTAGCTCAGCTAGGTAGAGTACTCGGCTTTTAACCGAGTGTGCAGGGGTTCGATTCCCCTCAGATTCGTTTAGTGGTGCTGTAGCTGAGTCTGGTCTAAAGCAGACGGCTGTTAACCGTCCGACCATCGGTTCGAATCCGATCGGCACCGTATGAGTCAAATACCAGAAAATGTAAAAGAAGAGTCTATCAGAATTAAAAAAGATCTTTCAATGATAGAAAAAGGGTTTCGAAGATGCCCAGAATGTAATAAATGGGTGAAGATGAAACATCATCACAATGTGAATGGTATCATTATGAATCCATTCAAAGATAATGGTATTCGCAATGTTGTTGATTATGAATGTGAATGTGGACACAAATGGACAAATAGATACTAAATGTGCCTGTAAGTCAGCCTGGAAGACTACCTCATTTGCAATGAGAAAGCCATGGGTTCAAATCCCATCAGGTACACTATGACGAAAATATATGATAAAGAATTAAAGAAGTTCAGATCTTTGCGAGAAGGTGAAGATCCATCTATTACATGGGCAGAAGCAATGTCTCGTGGTGGAAGAAAGTATTAAATTGGGACTTTGACCAAGAGGTAAGGTGCTCGGCTCATATCTGTGTGTCTGAGATTAATCCGTGTGTGGTTACTTAATTTACACAGTGAGAAACCGAGTTATGCACAGGTTCGATCCCTGTAAGTCCCACTATGGAGAATATAGTACATGTTCAGTGGATTGGTTCAGTTGATGGATTAACCAATGAAGAAATAAAAAAGAATGCAATAAAGAAGATTCTAGATGAAGGATATTGGGAAATAAATGATGAAAGTGTATGATATATATGTGATCAAATGATAATGTCAATACTAATATTAAATGATAAATACAGAAAATTGGTTGTGTAACACAGTCTGGTTAGTGTGCATGTCTGATAAGCATGTGGTCGTTGGTTCGAATCCAGCCACAACCACTATGAAAACAACATATAACATTGATGGAACTATTACGATCGATATGTATAGAGACTTCAAGAAATTCCTCTGGAAATCTCGTTTCATGATGTGGCGACTTTCAATAGATAGAGATTTCACCATTAAAGAGAAGATAAAAATATTTATTACAGGAAGGATATAAATGGTAACTGAAAATATTAGAGATATGAGTAATTGGGAATATGCATGGCGACATAACAAGCCTCAGTATAAGTGTGTCACATGTGGTCATATTCAAGATCATGATGGTGGTCCAACTGGGAGATGTGACAATTGTCACAGAGAGTGGAAGAAATGAGGTTCCCAGAAAAATACATAAAAAATGGAAGATTCAAACTTCACAGTGGTGATCTATCTAATATATTCTATGATGTGAATGAGTTACTTACTGATTGGGATCATCTTCATGGTGTTATTACAAGATATATAGACAATTTCAGGTGTACCAAAAGGTATTTTGACACCCATGTTGGTATAGCAACAGGTGGTGCGATAATTGCATCATCATTTATTCCATATGCAATGATAAAAGATGATGAGTTAAAAGGCAAGTGTGAAGGTCGTTATTGTCTTATAGATGATGTGGTAACAACTGAAACAAGCATCAGGAAAGCAATTGATATGATTGGTTATGATCCTGAAGTTATCATTGTTTGTATAGATAGGAGAAAGAAAAAGAAACTTGACATTGTATCAATATATAACATTGAAGAGAATTGGATAGAATAACATCTCCGCTTGGTGTAATGGCAACATAGGTGGCTGTAGACCATCTGTTATCGGTTCAAGTCCGATAGTGGAGACTTGGGTGTATAGCACAACTGGAAATGCGTCTCCCTTCGAAGGAGTTGATTGAGGGTTCGAGTCCCCCTATACCCGCTGAAAAGATGATGGTTATTCGTGATTAATCTTTACAATGGTCTAACTGGGAATATAGTTCAGTTTGGAAGAACAGGAGGCTCCAACCCTTCAGGTCATGCGTTCGAGTCGCATTATTCCCACTAATACTGTAAAAGATACGTTTATTCCTGATATTAGGACAGATTGCCACTGTAGCAAAATTTGGCGTTGCGTCTCCCCTGTAAGGAGATAAAGTGGGTTCGATTCCTGCCAGTGGCTTATGTTATAAGGTGTAGCAACAGGAAGTTGCAGTCTTAAGGAAATGAGTATTGAGAAGACATAGCGGAAAGAAATATTGCGCAAGAAAATTTAATCAACAGAGACAAAAGTGGATAAAAATATTCAATAACCGAAAAAGTCCCATAGGTTAGTGGTAAACCACCTGACTTTGAAAACAATGTTGAAGACATCAGGTAATATGAGTTCGATTCTCATTGGGACTGTATGATTTACAAATGTAAATATTGCTCAAAGGAACTTGATTCAGTTTCTTCTATTGGTGGACACACGGCAACATGCAAATTCAATCCAAATTACGAAAAAAATAAAAAGAACATGTGGAAGATTACAAAAAATGAATATACTATGATCTGTAAAAAGTGTAATACTGAATATACTGTGTTTGAGACACCAGAAGCAATTTCAAGGGGAAAATACAGAAAGTATTGTTCAAGAAAATGTGCTAATAGTAGAATGTGGAATGATAATGACAAAAAGAAGATTAGTTTTGGTATGACAGGAAAACATTGGTATTATGTTGAATCACCATGCAAAAATTGTGATATACACTTCATACATAGAAGTGATGATAATAGAATGTATTGTTCAAGTTTTTGTGCAAGTTCTCACATTGGAAGAAAAATTGGTGGCAGAAGCGAAATTGCATGCAGAAAAATTCGTGAACAGTTTAGAAATGGTAGAAAAGTAAAGGGTGGTTACACAAAATGGTACAACTACAAAAACATTCGAGTCCAAGGAAACTTAGAACTCCGTATGTGTAAAATCCTTGACAAAATGAAATCATTAAACCTCATAAAAGATTGGGAATACACTAATGATAGGTTTCCATATACTGGACTTGATGGAAAACAACACACATACTTAGTTGACTTCAAAGTATGGCGGAATGATAACACATCATTCTATGTCGAAACAAAAGGATATGAAAGAGAAAATGATAAAATTAAGTGGAAAAGTGTTATTAATACTGGATATTCAATAGAAATATATAAGAGAAAGGATTTAAAAACAATGGAAAATATATTATGAAAATATGTGCAATGTCCGACTTGCATGGGCATGAAGTTCCTATTCCTAAATGTGATGTATTAGCAATAGCTGGAGATATTAGTAAATTTGGAGATGTTGAATGGTTTAACACACAATTTATCTCCTATCTAAACAAATACAAGAATAAATTTGATAAATGTATTATGGTGTTCGGTAACCATGATGATAACTTTATGACGCAAAAAGATGAATTAAAAATTCCTGAATACCTCGAAATTCTTTATTCTAAAGGATACAACTATAAAGGATATATATTTTGGGGATCACCATTCATTGTTGATTCACCTGAAATTGTTTCATCATTATATTCAGTACAGGAAAAGACTCTAAAGAAAATATTTCAAGAAATGAATCCAAACACTGATGTACTTATAACACATTCACCACCATATGGTATTGGTGATACATTGAAAGATCAATCTTATCATCTCGGTAGTGAATCATTGATGGACAAAATCATGGTTGTTCAACCCAAGATACATATCTTTGGACATATTCATACTGGTGAAAAATACACAAAAGGAATGTGGACCAAATTCTATAATGTTTCTATTCTTGATGATTGGTATAATGTTAGATACAAACCAACAATGATTAATTTATAATGAGCTTGTGGTGTAATCTGGTTATCATCCTCCGTTTGGAGCGGAGAGATTGCAGGTTCAAATCCTGCCTTGCTCACTCATTTGCGACGGTTGGTTAATGGCAAACCGTGAGCCTTCCAAGTTCATACTGTGGGTTCGATTCCCTCTCGTCGCATCATTTGTCCTCGTGGTCTAACTGGATGGGCACCAGACTTCTAATCTGTGAACATAGGGGTTCGAGTCCCCTCGGGGACATTTGATTTTAATTCTATTCTTCTATTGCGAAAGACTCATAAACCCCTATACTGATATATATTCAGGTGTATTAATTATGGTATACAAACAAGACGGATATACTCTGTATAATATGGATGTAAAATTAAAGAACACAGACAAAGTTCAACCAATATATTTCTTTGCGAAGAAAACACCAAAAAAAGGAACACCATGTGATTTACCAGATATATATAAAGTTGGTAAAAATAAGAGAACAGGATTCCTTTATATAAAGAAAAAATAAAATCTATTTTCGTGGGTAGTTGGATCTACCCACATTAATTTCTATTGTGGTGTGTATGGAAAGAAAACTTAAGATTAAAATTGCTATAATTTCTGTAATTGTTATATTGATTATTTCTTATTTTGTATTCTTATTTTTTCCGCAATATTATCTTTACATCAATGATGATATTGTTGACGATAACACCATTTGTTTCAATGAAACTGAGTTTCAATTGATATATGGAAATTCAACCGAATATTATAAGATTGGTGATTTGATAGTTGGTGGATTAATAGATGTTAGTGTTGAAGTTGATACACTACATTTTATTGATCAACAAAATCAATTTGTGCCAACTAATGTAACTATATTGTGGTTTGGTGATAATGAACATTTCATTAAACATAGATTCATAGGTGTTAATCCATTGCTAATTTATCAATTCATAGGTGCAAAAACAAGGATTGATACAAGTGAGTTTATTTCAGGAGACGGTACAAAATTCTATCAGATAAATTCAATTGAGTTTAAACTTCCACCAAGTATATTTTATACGTGATACACATGAACAAATCTTGTTTTGTTTTTATTATTGGTGTTTGTTTTGCATTAATTATTTCAACTATGGGTTATATTATATATGATCAATACAAAACAATAAATGAAGATATTGATTATAATTATTATAACTCTCGATTTCATTATCAAGCATTATCTGATTTTTGGTTGATTCAGTTGTATATGTTTCCCTTTAATGATAACGATACAGTTAGTATGTATTTTGAAGGTGAGTATGATGAGGTGATATTTATCAGTCATACACAACCAAATCCTGATTATTTACCGAGGGAAGTGTATAAATATCGTTTTCATTTTGATAGGGAATTGACAATTGAAGAGATTCTTTGATAATAGTGACCACTAAAGATATTTATAGTAATATTATATACGTTAAATTATGAAAAAATGGCAAGATAAGGTAATGATGATACTCGGATTTGGATTTGGTTTTATGCTGATACCAATGCTTTTAGATTCTTTAAACGGTAATACTGTAAATATTATAACAGCATGCTTAACGTCTATTGCATTATATATAACAGCATATTGTATGTACACACTTGATTTAAAACTTTCATTCACTTCTAATATGTTTTCTGCATCAATGTGGGGTATTTTAGCGATACTTTCATTTTTGTGACAATAATTATTATAGAAATGTTTTTGATAACATAATTTATATATGACATGGAGAAATGAAAAATGAGAAGAAGAATATTGTTTGGAAGAAAAGATGGTAGTAGAATAGGTGAAAAGTCAGGTGGTCGTGGGAGAAATAAGACAGATAAATGTCGCCATCCAACTAAAAAATCAAAGTAATTTTGTGTTGTCATGCAAGCAATTAAAGACATGTTGATTAATATTGTCTTATTTGGGATTTGGGGAACATTTTGTTTTTTGCTTGGGATGTATTTCGCATTAAATTAAAATCTTCTTTTTTTCAATTTTGAATTTATTTTTATTTTGTTGACTAAATATTTAATAACTATATCATATAAATGATATAGTGCTATTATTTCGCACCTTTTGTAAGTGTAATTTCTAAAACCAAAATAACTATATAGTATAAAGTATATAGCTATTTTATGTCAAATTTGTATGTAAATGACGTTAGAATTTTTCGTCCGTGGGAAGTCACAAAATTAATTGACAATATTCCAAAAGACGAAAATAGATGCAAATTTGAAGTTTTATTGTATACAGGCGGTAGATATACAGAAATACAATCATTATATGACAATCCAAAATGGTTCAATGGTGTTTCTATACAGATGCCAAACACAAAACATCTTGTAAAAAAGAAACAGAAGACTAGAAATATACGTCTAAACCCAAAGGGACAAAGAGCTGTTAATGAATATTTATATAGATGTGAAACAGGATTACCGCATTATACAAATTGGTATAGAGATCTAAAAAGATGGTGTAGATATGCTGAGATCGGTGATGATAATGTCGGAATTACGTCAACAAGAAAGACATGGGTTTCATGGCTTGTATCAAAATATGATACGAAGACAATATACATATTTACATCGATGGGACATACAATAAATACATCTATAAATCATTATCTAAACCTTGGATTCACTGAAGATGATCTTTCTCAAATGGATACATATGTTAGTGGGTGGATATGATGTGTACCATGATAGTATATTACAACACAGGAATTAAATTATTAGAGGAATCAAAGTGAGACATGTAATAATTGGATCTGGGTCTACAGGCCAAGTCACTGGAGAATTTCTTGAGGCACATGGTGAAGATGTTATTTATCATGATATAGATTATGATGTTGTTGATAGTCTAAAATCAGTCGGAAAGAAAGCGACTGAGGTACTGCCATCATCATGGGATATTGCATGGGTGTGTGTAAGTCAAGATGATCTATCAAAAGCAATTCCTCCAAGACCATCAGATGATTCTACAATTGTAATAAGGAGTAATGTATCACCAGATGTATTCGAAAGACTTGATGTCGGTTATATACTTCACATGTGTATATATAATATTGAATTCAATATATTAGATAATGTGTTTTATCCACCGAGGATTGTTATAGGTGGTGTTCATGATAGTGTACACAGTGAAAGGTTATTATCATTCATGTCTGATATCATTCCGAATGTACCAATTTTTGTTGTGCCACAGAGGATATCATCTATGATATCAATAATATCTGATGCTTGGTTTAGTACTCAAACATCTTTTTGGAATGAGGTTTATCTTATGTTATCATCAGACGAAAAGTACAGACAATGCGTTTCAAGTATTATTACAACTGATAAAAGAATATCTAAACATGGATCAACAATGATTGGAATGCCATATTTAAAGAAGACCCAATGTGATAATATAGATAGGATCATAGATCTTTGTGGGTCTCCCAATCTGTTTGAAAGCGTAAAAAATACGAATAACAAAATTATTAGTAAAAAAAGTAATATAAAACAAAAATAAACGATAAAATAGAAAATTAAAGGTGTAGTATGAGTGATGTGTATATTGTTCATTGTATAGATACAGAGGGTCCACTTTATGAATCACTAGATGCAACATTTGAAAGGATCAAACATGTATATCATTTGGATATTGAACCAAGTGCTGAAAATCTTAAAAAATTACAACTTGGTGAAATGGCTATTCCCGATGACTTGATTGAACCATTACGGATGATGTTGGATCCAAATATATTGTCATACAATACAACATGGAAAGATATAGATTATATGCTTGATATTGTACATAATAATACTTTTAGGAATTCATTATTAGATTCAGATAATAATGGTTGGAAATACAATTGGTTCTGTTGTGATTTTGTCGGTTATGATTACAACCCAAGAAGAAGAGATATGGGATATCATGCAATATTTGATCATTACTCAAAATATATGAAAAATGATTTTATTGGATTCCATTATCATCCAAGACCGTTTAAATCAGAGGCACATATATGTGCTACAAATTGGCTTCACACGGATTATCTATTTCAAATATTGTCTAGGCGCATTATAGACAGGAATTGGTTTCCTGCTGTGAATAGACCTGGATTCCAGGTGAATAGACCAGATTCAAATTGGTTTCTTGAACAGTATATTCCATTTGATTATTCTAACATGTCTTGCAAAATAACAGATCATGATAATAAACAATCTGATTTTTCACATGGGAGATCTGGTGATTGGAGAAGGGCACCAATGAGTTGGGTTCCATATCATCCTTCACATGATGATTATCAAATCCCTGGTGATTGTAGACGTTGGATTGCACGTTGCCTTAATATTGGTACAAGGTCTTATTTAATAGATCAAAATGAGGTCAATAAGTCATTTGAACTTTCAAGTGATCAACCACAGATATTATCATTCACTAATCATGATTTTCGTGACATAAGTATTGATATTGATAATATGAGGAATATGTTATCAGTTGCAAAGGAGAAATATCCAGATGTTAAATTTCATTATTCAGATCCAATATCTGCCATACGGAATGCAATGAACATCAAAAAAGAAAATAAATGTGAGTTTGAAACATCTATTGATGGTGATAATCTATATTCTAAATTATCTATAAGTACAAAGAATCCAACATTTGGTCCTCAACCATATTTTTGTATAAAGACAAAGTCCAATCAATATTTCCATGATAATCTTGATTTTCAGGTTCCATTTCATGATTGGACATATGTGTTTGATATGGAAACATTCAATATAGATTCAATAGATAAGATTGGGATAGCCTCGAATAATAGTTATGGTGTTACATCTGTATGTGTTATTGACCCAAATGATGGTAATATAAATAAAACATATTATAATCTTTGATATTGAATAATTATTATATGGTGTTAATTTGAAAATATTTGTTAAAATCAAAAAATTTATACACGATCTTTTTACATTCAGTGAAGATGAAGATTATAGTGATGTTGATTTTCTTGAATTTAGTAGGTGGAAATAATGAAAAAATATGTTAGGTATTGTGACACATGTGGCGAAGAAGTTGATCCATATAAAAAAGGTTCGGTGACACTATTTCGTGATATTAGAATAGGTGTAGGAAAACGATATAAAGATGTACTTACTACTATGAAATATACAATTAGACCAGATGATTTTGATGGATTCAGAAAGGGATATAGTGACAATAATGATCAGGAATTCACCTTTTGTAGTGTTGAACATTGTATATCATTTCTTATAAATAAACAGATTGAAGTCTTTAAGGAGTTAGGAAAAAAGTGAAGATCTTAATAACTGGTTGCTATAGATCAGGAACTGAGTACGTAACACAATTACTGAATAATCATCCAAATCTTGCTGCAAAAATGTATACGACAAATTTTATGCGTTATTACTTTAAAAAATATGATCCGATTGCTGAAAATTACTTGAAATTAATAAATAATGCGTATGATACGATAAAAAGTCGTCATAAAATAAAATTTAACTTAAAAAATGTTATAAATAACATTGATAAACCATCATATGGTTCTATTTATGATGCAATAATGTCGGATTTGTACATAAATGATGAAGTCAAGCACTGGGGAGAGAAAACACAACTTGTTTGGAGAGAGATCCCACAATTTCTTAATATGTTCCCAGATGGTAAATGTATAAATATAATACGTGATCCAAGATCGGTTCTAGCATCCTTTAAAAAACACACTTATGCAAAAAAACCACTTTATCTTGGTGCAATCTTCAATTGTTTTGATTCTATGAAACATTCTGTAACTTATACAAATTATTATCCGAATAAATTTCTGAATGTGAAATATGAGGATGTCCTTATGAATGAAGAAGATGAACTTAAGAAAATTTTTGACTTTCTTGGTCTTTCTTCTGATCATGATCTAACATCTAGAGTTGGTTGGGTAGATACATCTGGAAATCCTTGGAAAGATAACACTGAATTTGGCAAGTTCTCGAAAACTAGCTCTGTTAATAGATGGAAAAAGAATCTTCTCACTTGGGAAGTAGACATGTGTGAGACTATAAATGACAAGTACATGAAGAAGTTCGGATATGAACGTGATATAAAACCAAATATAACCATAACATGGAAATATAATAAACATCCAAAGGTAATTGAGTATCTAGATTTGTGGCGTATGAATAAAGGTATCCAGGAGTTTCCGACAGATCCAAATGATCCAAGCAATTGGAGTGAGAATCAGTGATACCAGATACTCTTCTTAAAAAATTACGTTGTGTAAATGTAGGAGGTGGACATCTCAAATATGGCCCATCTGTAAATTCACTTCAGTGCGAGCATTGTGAAACAATATATCCATCAATCAATGGAATACCAATGATTATGTGGAATGACCCTTCGAATGAAAATTGGAATACTTGGAATATTGACGAGACAAAGATGTCTGCTGATTCATATTACAAAAGATCAAATGGTGACCTTCCAGAAAAGGAGTCTTCAAAAAGTTTTGCTCATTTATTGCATGATTCAAATATATACAAAAAGGGTGATTCTCTTCTAGACTATGGATGTGCATCTGGTCACTTTTATCGTAGCTTTCGTGATCATTTAGATAAAAATGTTGTATATACAGGAATTGACTCAAACATGGAATTTCTTCAATGGGGCAGAAATATATTTGGTATATCTGATAAATGTAATTTTGTTCAGTGTGACTGTAATCATCTTCCATTCCACAACAATTCATACGATATCAGTGTTGTTAATTTATTTCATTTTTTCCCAATAATAGAAAGACCACTAAAAGAGGCAATACGTGTAACATCAAAATATCTTGTATGGAGAACACCAATTTCTGATATAACAAACTATGTAGTACACCAATATCTAGATAAGTCATACGACAAACTCGGAAACCTTCATTTTGATCGCAAAGATATATCTTATGATATATGCAACATATTCACAAAGAAGTATATAACAGGATTAATCGAAGATTGTGGTGGCACTATTTTGTACACAAAAAGAGATACTGATTTTAAATCATTTGATAATACAAAAATAAAATCATTTAAGAACATACCTGCAACAAAAGTTGTTAATGGTTATCAAATAAATGATAGACTTGTGTTGGATTGGACATATTTTGTGATTGATTGTAGGTGATATTTTGGAAATAGATCAACAAGCTATTGATGAAGTTCGTGTTATTGGACGTGTTATTTCTGGAAAGACATTTTCTGGAAAGGAACAAAAACTTGATATTCCAGAGATTTATAGTGTGCAGAATCCATCGATCAAAAAAGCCAAAAAATGTTTGTTAGAATCGATGCAGGATCTAGATGATATTGCATTATTATTAAGTGGTGGAAAAGACAGCAGAATGCTTGGTGTATTGCTGAAGGAACTTGGCAAAGATGTTACGTGTTATACATATATTGGTAGACATAATAAATATGAAGAGAATGAGTTGAAAGTCTCTAAAATCGTTGCAAAGAAACTTGGATTTCGACATTCTGTGATTGATATTGATTGGGAATCGAAAGAAGATAATGGTTTTTATGATCGTAAAATGATACCAGAGATTGTGAAAAAAACAGATGGTTCACCAATATTTCAGACAGTCTTGACAATGTCATATGCTCGACCAAAGATACAGGAGAAAATCCTTATAACAGGTGATTTAGTTACTGAATTGTTAGACACAGGTGAATATAGACCTTGGTATCATGGAAAGGATATTAAAAGATTTCTGTTCGACTGTGAAAAGTGTATTATTGATACTGTAGATGATCTTGAATCTTATAACAGATTATCTGACATGTATGAGTCGACAGATGTTAATAATCTTCTTATTGTCAGAAAGAGTGATAGGATAAATAGAAAATCAGTGTATAAAGATCTCGGATGGAATGTATTTTTCCCTGCCTTGGATGTTGATGTTCTTAGTAATGTATTTTCACTTCCTTATAAATTTAGAACTGATGGTAATTTGCCAAGAATGATTGTTAAAATGACGAATAAAGAGTTATATAAGACAAGGACTACAAGATCGCCATTCTCTCTTAAATATCCATTGTCATTTCATATTGCATATGGAAGAGTATTTAAGACTGGTGTAAATAATACACCAATAATTGGATCATTCAATGATGATATTAGAATTATCGAAAACAAACACAAGAGAGAAAGATTGGATAATTTACAATGGTGGAAGTTCGCCAATGGTGTTAAAGATGAAAAAAATTAAAAGTATTGCTGGGATCTGCCGCAACAAATGTTTTTATGCTATGCATGATCTTGATGAAAATGATGACGAGATAAGGAAACTTAAAAATTCTTATAAAGACAAAAGATGCTTTTTAATAGGATCTGGACCTTCAATTAATAAAACAAACCTTAAACTATTAGATAATGAAATAAAAGTCGGTCTTAACCTTATATATAAAACTGGGATGAAATTCCAATTATATTTTGTCGTAGGAAATAAAATACCTAAAAATAACACAAATGATCTTTTGGATTTGACTGATGAAACACAGTTATTTCTTGGATGCAGTGCTGGTCGCTGGTGGTTAAAGAACATGGAACATATATTTCCACCATACATACTGAGAGATTATGGTGAATTACATGTTTGGGATAATTTTCCTCTTGATATCACAAAGGGTGTACGTGGTGGACATACTGTTACTTCAATTGCACTCCAAACGTTGTTATATCTAGGATTCAAAGAAGTTTATCTATTAGGTCATGATTGTGATTATAGGACAAATGGTTTGTATTTCAATGATAACAGAGATATTGGTTATGACAGAGATTGGGATATCATATTTAAATCATATGAAGTGATTCGTAGAATTTATGAAAGACAAGGTGCAAAGATATATAATTCGACAATTGGTGGAAAACTTGAAGTATTTGAGAGAATTGATCTTAATGAGGTATTTAAATGATTGATGGAGACAGAACATTATGTGTAATTCTTGCACGTGGTGGAAGTAAAAGAATACCAAGAAAGAATATCAAAGAAATGTGTGGAAAACCCCTAATATATTATACAATAAGTGAAGCTTTAAAATCAAATGTCACTTCAGTTGTTGTATCATCAGATGATGATGAAATACTAAAAATTTCAAAAAGATTTGGTGCTGCTGTAATAAAAAGACCTAAATCATTAAGTAGTGATAAATCACCATCATATCTTGCACTTAGACATGCACTTTTTGAATCTGAAGCAATAGAGGGTTTTTATTTTGATAGGGTATTGTTGTTGCAACCGACATCTCCATTAAGAACATATGAAATGATCAATGATGCATTGTCTATACCATGTGATGCTGTGATGTCAGCAGAAAGAGTATCATTGACTGAATTTAAATTAAATGGTGCTATATTTTTGGTCAGTAGGCAAGTTTTTAAGATGATAAAAGAACCAGAGCAGTACTTAATTGATGATATTATGAAGTTAAATATATATACCTCATTACTAATTACTAATAATTGTGTAGATATTGATACGATTGATGATTTTACAAAGGCTGAGGTTATGATGATGACAAGAGATGAAAATGATAAAAATGGAGTAATGCATGATAAAAGTAAATAAACTCAATAAATCACTATTTTTTGTTTTCTTAACATCATCTGTTGTAACACTAATATTTGGTGTATTATGTTCAATGGTTCCTGAGTGGTATATAGCTCCATCAATATATGCTGCAATATTTGCTACATCGTTTTTCACATCATATTTTGTTTGGTTAACATATTTTTGCGGTCGTGATAAAAAATGATATTAAATAACACAACAAAGGTATTTTTAGTAATATGGTTGTTGATTGGAGTAGTTGTCTTTGCAAACATAGTTACATATGATAAACATAAAGTGATAACAAGTGATCTGACTGATGAAAGTCTAAGATATTGGGAATTTGAGTATGTCTCTGGAATAAAACATCCTGATTTTCCATTTTTGGTCCTGGTTTATTTTGTGTCGATGATAATGATATGTATATTACTACAAGGTGAACCAAATGATAAAAGGAAGGAATCATGAAGATATTTGTAGCTTCTTTCAATAGGGCATCAAATGGTGCGATAAGTAAGTTAGTACGTGTGATGTCAGAGGAAAAAATATATACAAAGACACCTATTTCTGCTGATTACATAATGATTGTTGGTGATAGAGTTGAATCTTTTGATTTTGCACTAAATTGTTTTAGATCCAATATTCCAATTATACATCTTTGGGCTGGTGAAAAGAGTAGTTGGGCGACACACGACGATGTGTATCGTCATGCTATAACAATGATGAGTACGATGCAACTCTGTACGAATGATGATGCACAAAAAACTGTAAGAGATCTTTTAAAATCTGTTGGAAAAAAGTCAAATGCACATATTGTTGGTAATTTGATGTTTGACAATCTTGAAATTGATGAGTCAATTGTCCCTAATTATCCATATGATGTTGTTTTGTACAACCCAAAGACAGTTGGAACTGAAAAGGATGTTCTTGATGATATAATGGATATTCGTATAATATTAAAAGACCACTATTTCTGGATTGAACCAAATGGAGATAAATATAGTGAATTATTATCTGATTTTATAACAGATAAGACTTTTCCAAGACCACAATTTCTTGGTCTACTGAAACATTGTGATAGATTTATCACAAATTCATCCTGCCAATATTATGAGGCACCATTTGTTATGAAGGATGGTGACATTATACAGATAGGTGATCGTAATAAGACACGTTCTTCTTCTAAATCTAACATGAAGATACCTGATGCAACTGACAACATTATCAAGTTATTGAGGTCATTAAAATGAATGAGGAATCTATTGACTTTATAACTAATATCTTTATTGGTGCATTATTTTTTGGTTCAATCGATCAAATTTTTAAATTTTTTGGATTCAATTGGGGTGATTATATATTTGCCACAGTTATTGTTGTATTCTCAATATTTATGATTTATAGATTTATACATACATTTGGATTATTTAGGAGACAAAGTAATGAGTAGATTTAAGAATTGGAAAGCACCTAGATTTGATGCTATGGGTAATGCTTATCCTAGTAGTGATACAACGATGATTGGTATACTTAATTCGTATGGCTGGAGATGTCAACATTATGGGAATCTAAAACTAGGAATAGGTGTTGATATTGGTTGCTTTTCTTACCTAAATGCAAAATATGGAATAAAACTAGGTGACAATGTTCAGGTTGGATCACATTGTTCTTTATACACAGAGTCTACGATAGATGGTAACATTGGTGAAATAGACATTGGAGAAAATTCATGTATTGGAACTCACTCAACCATTATGCCAAATGTAAAAATAGGAAAAAATTCAATTATTGCAGCACATTCATTTGTGAAAAGCGGATCAGTGATACCATCATTTGAGCTTTGGTTAGGTATTCCAGCAAAAAAACAAAAGAGGATCAACCATGGTTAAACTCTATGAGTCGTTTTATGAAATAGTTGGTAATAAAAAATCTTATTTTAGATGTGGAACAATTGAAGGCGCAAGATCAAAAAAAGAAAAAATAGATAAAAGGATTATACATAGATTGTTAAATCTAAAGACAAAGATAATCTATGTTGATAAAGTCTTAGAGTGGCTTGATGTCGAATGATATTGATAAGAAGATATATTATGGATAGTGAAGATAAAGAGGAATTTAAGTGAAATATTGTAAAAAATGCGTCATGAATGACAAAAGACCAGGAATAAAATTTAATGATGAGGGAATATGTTATCCTTGTCTAAATGCAGAGAAGACGAAAACTACTGATTGGGACAAACGTGATGTTGAGTTAAAACGTCTTGCAAAAAGATATCATAGAGGTGATAATTACTATGATTGTATCATTCCAGCATCAGGTGGAAAGGATAGTTATTTTCAGACGTTTGTAATGAAAGAATATCTTGGTATGAATCCACTAATTGTTTGTGTCAAAGATCCATTTTCACATACACAAACTGGTGAGGAAAATCTCTATAACATGTGTGATTCATTTGATGTTGATTTGATAACATACACATTGAGTCCAGATACGACAAGAAAGATGGTTAGACTTGCATTTGAAAATTTTGGTTCGCCAAATTGGCCAATAGATCTTGCTATCTATTCTGTACCTCTAAAAATGGCACTGCAATTAGGGATTGAACTCGTTGTCTATGGTGAAGATATATCTTATACATATGGTGGACCAGATGCAGTTGAAACATACTCTGCAAAAAATCAGATAAAAAATAATGTTGTTCAACCAATAGATTGGAAATGGTGGTATTCTAATGGTATCAATAAGAAAGATGTTGAATTCATCAAGTATCCATCTGGTAAATTGATCGATGAGCTTGAACCCATTTATCTAAGTTACTTTTTTGATTGGAATGGAAAGACAAATGCTGAGTTTGCAAAAAATTATGGATTTAAGACATTGGATCATGAATGGATAAGAAATGGGTTTATTGAGCAATATGATCAGATAGATTCTGTTGGATATCTTCTACATCCTTGGTTGAAATATCCTAAATTTGGACATGCTCGTGCAACTGATGTTGCTTGTAATTGGATTCGTAATGGTGATATAAAAAGGGAAGAAGGAATAAAACTTGTGAATGAAAACGATCATAAACTTGACGAACTTATTGTTGAAGATTTCTTGAATTTCACAGGATATTCATATAATGAATTTTATGAAATTCTGAATAAGTTATACAATCGTGATTTATTTGAGTTTAAGAAAAATGTGTGGACTAAAAAATTTAATTTAAAGTGATAATATGAATTATTGGCAATCGATATTTCTTTGTGCATTTATATTTATATGTACAATGAATATTATAAATGTTATTCGTGAACATGATTTTCTATTTATCTGTGGAATGATTGGCATGCCGATTGTTGGATTCATGTTTGCTTTATTTTCTGATGACTTACCATTTTATAAAAAAGTCAGGTGGTTGATAATAAAATGACGTTTATAATAGCTGAAGCTGGTATAAATCACAATGGTGATTTAAAACTAGCAAAGGATCTTGTTGATTCTGCTGTTTCTTCAGGTGCTAATGCCGTGAAGTTCCAGACGTTCTGGAATATAGGAAGACTAGAAAAATATGAATTTTCATTTCGTGATTGGATTTCACTAATCAATTATTGTGAACATAGACACATATATTTTATGTCAACACCACATTGTTTTCAAGCAATAGATTTTCTTGATGAATATGTTAGTATTCATAAGATAGCAAGTCCATATATCAGTGATCCACTATTTGTCAAATTAGTTGCAAGTAAAAATAAGCCAATGTTGATTAGTACAGGCAATATAAAGAACTATAATAAAATGGCATCAAATAAATCAATTAGAGAATGTATTGGATATATCGGTGATGACAGGATTAAACATGTTGTTTTACTTCACTGTGTATCTGAGTATCCATGTGAAGATGGTCATTATGAGAGAATTGATCAAATAAAAAGGTTGACTGGTATTGCAGTAGGTTTATCAGATCACACTAAAAATATTGAGTTACCGAAGGGACTTCCAGTCTATGAAAAACATATAATGTTAGAGGATATAGATTGTGTTGATAAATGTGTGTCTTTGACACCTAATGAATTTAAGGAGATGGTAAAATGGTTAAGGTAAATGATTCACAAGTAGTTGATATATTTGAAAAAGAAGTAGCTAAATATGCAGGTGCAAAATACGGTATTGCAGTTTCGAGCAATACAAACGGTATCTTTTTGTGTCTTGAGTATTTGATTTATTTAGGTGAATTGAAGGCTGGAATGGCTGCTGATACAATAGAAATTCCTGAACGAACATATATGAGTGTTCCAATGAGTATTTTGAATGCGATGGTTAAATTAAGGTTTCGAGATGAGAAATGGTCTGGTGTATATAACTTATCACCAACACGAATTTGGGATTCAGCTGTTCGTTTCACAAAGGATATGTATATTGAGGATTCTCTTTATGTTGTATCATTTCAATACAAAAAAGGTATTCCTATAGGTCGTGGTGGAATGATTTTGACTGATAATAAAGAAGATTATGAGACACTCAAGAAGATGCGTTTCAATGGTAGAACAGATGGTATATCACAAGCTGAAGATGTTTATACAATCCAGGGATGGAATATGTATATGACTCCTGAGCAAGCAGCACGTGGACTCACACTTATGACATTGCTCCCTGAAAAGAATAAAGATGTTGCTGGATATCAGGATTATCCTGATCTTAGTAGGCAGATGATATTTAATGTCTAATTTATCAGATATGTTTGTAGGAGAGGATTGCACAATTGGAGATGCAATTAAGATCATAGATAAAACAGAAAAGAAGACTGTATTTGTTGTCCGTGATTACAATAAACTTGTTGGTGTTGTGAATGATGGAGATGTCCGTCGATCTTTACTTCAAGGTAATGATCTTTCTAGTCCTGTAACAAGCATTATGAATGATAATCCAATCACTGATGTTAACACTGCAAAAGATAGACTAAAACTTGTTGATGTGTCTTATATATTGGTTCCAATTGTCGATGGTAATAATCGTATTATTGATTGTACTGTTGTAACTGACAGTGATGAAGTGTCAATAAACGAAAAGGATATGAAGAGACATCGTCGTGTTCTTGTTATAGGTGGTGCAGGTTATTTAGGGTCTGTTTTGTGTGAAAAGTTGTTGCATAACGGTTATAATGTCCGTGTTCTTGATGTATTGTTATATGGTGATGATGGAATCAAACATCTTTACAAAGATCCTTCATTTGAATTTATTAAAGGTGATGCTCGTGATTTACAAACACTTGTAAAATGTGTACATGATGTTGATGCAGTAATCCATCTTGCAGCAATAGTCGGAGATCCTGCGAGTTCGATTTCTCCTGAAGATACGATACAAACAAATTATTTTGCTAGTAAAATGATAGCAGAGGTCTGTAAATATAGTCAAATAAACAGATTTATTTTCGCGTCAACTTGTAGTGTGTATGGTGCAAACAAGCCTGGAAAAACACTTGTTGAATCTTCAATGTTAAATCCTGTATCACTTTATGCAAAAATGAAATTGAAATCAGAAGGTGCTATACTTGATATGACAGATGATAGATTCAAACCAACTGTTTTTAGGATGGCAACACTTCATGGTGTTTCACCACGAATGAGGTTTGACCTTGTTGTGAATTTGTTTGCTATCACTGCAATATATAAGAAAATGATCACTGTGAATGGTGGTGAACAATACCGTTCTTTCTGTCATGTTGATGATGCTGCTCAAGCATATATAAATTGTCTTGAAAAACCAATAGACAAAACTGATACAATATTCAATATTGTAAGTGAAAACCTTAGTATAGGTGAGTTAGGCAACAAAATAAAGAGTGTATTCAAGTGCAAAATTAAAATAAACCCTGTTGAAGATATTCGTGATTACAAAGTTTCTAGCATATGGGCAAATTCTACCCTTGAATTATCATACGGAAAGACTATTGATGATACATTACAGGAAATAAAAGAAATGAGTGAATTATACAAGGATTATACTAATCCAATCTATAGTAATGTGGAATGGTTGTCTTAAATGTCATATTGGTTTGTAGATGGTGGTGGAAATTGGAGGAAATTACTTCCACTACTTGGTAAAGATGATGTTATTATAGGTAGTAATGATAATATAAACAATTTCTTTGATGAGTTCTCTGATGCTTCAGTTATCAGACTTGAAACACCAACATCATTGTATGGTGGATCTGTTGTAAAAAACATTATTAATGCAAAACGTGAATATAAAAAATACTTTAAGGATATAGAGAATGAGAAGATATGTCTATTTGGTGGTTTAAAGACCATAACATTTTTTTCATACATGAAGAAATTGTCTAAATCAAATATGATATTTTTTGTTGTACCAGATAGACCAGACTTTAGTTTTTTCAGACAAACTGATTCTTGGTTCCTGAAATCAATACCAATGAAATTGATTGGATACTCATTGGGAATAGATATTGGAATAACGAAATTATTGGATAAACCAATGTGGTATCTAAAAGAAAAGACAATACCAAAATATGGATTGATGAAATATAGTGATAAAGAACCAGTTGTTGAAATGCCTGATAAATATAAGAAATTACTTTCAGGTAAAGATACACTTTTGTTATTGAATGATCTTGGTACTTTGGTCCACAGTCCACATATTGTTTCTAAAATGATCTCTGAAAGTGTTGATTTTGATAAGACAATAGTAAAAAATCATACACGTGATCCAGAGATATTTGGTAAATTGAATGAATTTGACAGATTTCCTTCATTTGTCCCAGCAGAGATTTTAATTAATAACCACGAATGGAAGTATATTATATCTGTTTATATATCAAAATCAATGATGACTGATATAGATACAAAGAAACTGTCATTATATAAAATATTTGATTGGAAGATACCAGTCTCTGTGCAATGGATTGGAAAATGTGATGAATATAATGTGAAACTTCCAAAAAATATAGAAGAATTAGAGGTGATGTTACATGAAGAATAGATATGAGAGATATAGAGATGATATATATGGTGCTGGAAAACAAATTGTATTGAAGGATGTTACAATCTCACCTTCTAATAGTTTTCTAGGGAAATTTCGTGATAAAGCAACATTCTATAAAGCAGCTTGGCAATCTGCTACTGGTTGGATATCGTTCCCTAAGGAATTTGTATATTGGACGAGTTTGACTCCATTGAGTATTGCCTCAGTTAATGAATTTCTTAAAATTATTCATTTTCCATTTTATATACCTTTAAGTTGGGGTTCTGTTATAGCTATTGGTTTAATTATATCAGTCATGGCATTAGGTATATGGTCTTGGACAAAAATGGGTTTAACAAAAAGAGGATCCGAAATAAATGCACTACAGAATAGCTCTCAATATCTTTTATACTCGCAACATATTGATATAGTTGAACAGAATGATAAAATTATACATATTTTAGAAGATATCCGTGATAAACTATGAAAATACTTGATTGTACTATACGAGATGGTGGGTATACAAACCATTGGGGTTTTACAGAAAAAGATGTCATCCGTGTATATGAGTCGATATCATCTGCTGGAATTGAGTATTTTGAGGTTGGGTTCATTGGACCAAAGAAGGAAAAAGGAAAGTGGCAACATCTCTCGAAACATGAGATTATAAAGGTGTTCGGTGAAACATCTGGATCTGATATCGGTGTTATGATAAATTACAAAACAAAAACTACAGAGATACCAGACGGTGTTAAAATGGTTCGTGTTGCTACACATAAAGACACTGCCATTGATGCTATATTATTTTCAGAGGGTATAAAAGAATCTGGATATGTGACAAGTCTACAGTTAATGGGATATTCGACAATGTCTGATAAAGAAGTGAATTCTATTTGTAAGCAATTGAATAGAACTTCAATAGATTATGTATATGTTGCTGATAGCTATGGGTCAATATATCCACATGATATGAAAGATATATTGGATCCACTTCTATCTATAAAAAATATAAAGGTTGGATTTCATCCACACAATTCATTACAGCTTGCATTTGCCAACTCCCTAAAAGCAATAGAAATGGGTGTAGACATAATTGATGCTTCTTTAATGGGTATTGGTAGGGGTTCTGGTAATTTACCTCTAGAGCTTATTGCAGCTTACTTTAGAAGCAAATATAACGTAATACCGTTATTAAATTGTATAGATGATGTAATAGCGAAATATAGATACACGAATTATTGGGGATATGATCCTAGATATATGCTGTCTGGGGTGCTAAATATTCACCCATATTATGCGAAACAAAATAGATCACTTGAAAGGGTTTGGAGATTAATAAATGAAAAAGATAGAAATTCTATTGGCTTTTCACAAGATGTATTAGATGATTTATTGGACAAGGAATCAGATATGAGTAAAAACAAAATTGGTAAAGATGGTCTTCTTAAGACACCATTATCAAATGAATTTAGGAATGTATTATCTAATAAATTCAACTATGGTCGTCACACAAAAAAGGCAATTAGAACACTTTCGAATATTGAGAGATTTAAAACATATTACAAGTATGACAAATACACAGAAAAATTAGATGAGTTAGATAATAAACACAGTGGTGAAAGAGCATTTCTTATTGGAAATGGTCCATCATTGGTCGACACAAATCTAGGTCTATTGAAAAATGAGATTACATTTTGTGCAAATACGTTTTTCAACGCAATGAAAAATACTGTTATGAAACCAACATATTATGTTGTCAGTGATCCATGTGTTTTAGAAAGTTATCATAATGAAATATTAAGTTTGGATACCACAGTGATTCTAAACAATGGTGCTGCACACTTACAAATGAACAGATGTTATCCATCAAATGCAAAAGATATTCATATGACAAAAAAACTTGGATTAAGTTATTTCAAGAATGATTTTTCCAAAGATGCTAGACATGGGATATACTCAACAAAGTCTGTTTTGTATGTGATGTTACAATACGCATATTTTATGGGTTTTAAAGAGGTATATCTTGTTGGTTGTGATTTTTCATTTTCTGGTGAAAGATTTGATAAAAGTGAAACAACAAGAAAAGAAGGAGATGCTATGGCAAATCCTGATTTTTATAAGATTATTATGGAAGGACTTGAATTTGCAAAGTATAATTATGAATGTGATGGAAGGAAAATAATAAATTCAACAATAGGTGGAAATTTGACTATGTTTGATCGAAAAGAACTTGAGGAAGTGATAAATTGAATATAATTGGTGTTATTCCTTCAAGATATGATTCCACAAGATTTCCTGGAAAACCACTCAAAAAGATAAATGGCAAAGAGATGATTGATATTGTTTATGAAAACTCTATGAGATCAAACAAATTAAACAATGTCATTGTTGCAGCAAAAGACAAAGTGATATATGATCATTGCAAAAAGAGGGATATTAATGTTTTTTTGACTTCTGGAAAGGACAGATGTGGAACAGATGCAGTATATGAAGTATCAAGAAAGCACGATGCAGATTTTTATGTAAATATACAAGGTGATGAGCCTATGTTAAAACCAAAGACTATTGGTGATTTTGTAACTTCATTAGTATCTGAACACAAAATATATCATTTGATTGATACATTTAATTCTATGACAATATGTTCAAAGGATGATTTGAGTAATAAAAATGTTCCAAAGGTTGTAGTAAACAAACATAATTTTTGTATTTTCATGTCTAGGTTTGCAATACCATACAAAAAATCTTCATATTCTCCAATTCGGTATAAAGAGATTGGCTTGCATGCATATTCTGAATCATCACTTGAGAGATTTAAGAGACATGAAAAAAGATATATTGAAAAAGCAGAATCAATTGAATTTTTAAGGTATATTGAGTATGATGAAATTGTTAAAATGATTTATCTTGATATAGATTATATAACACATGCTGTTGATGTACCAAGTGATATTGAATTAGTAGAGAAGTTGATTGGTAGCCAGGTGTAATTATGTCTTACGAAAGTAATATATATTCTGGTATCATATTTGATGTTGATGGTGTTATAATAGATTCTGTTAAAATAAAGACTGATGCAATGAGACGTCTATTTCGTAATAATGAATCCAGTATTGATATGGATCTTGGTGGAAAATCAAGAAGTGAAAAAATATCCTATTTTTATAAGAAATTCAATAATAAAGAAATATCTAAAGAGAAATTGGAGTGGATGGTAGGGAAATACTCTCTATATGTATATGATAAGATTATTAATGCAAATATATCACAGGATATTCTTTCTTTACTGGATAATGATAGTTATAATTTCTATGTAGTATCTGGAACACCTGATTCTGAATTAAAAACAATATTAAGTGATATTGGAATTATAGATAAATTTAAGCATGTGTATGGATCAGATAATAAAGAGAAATACGAGATTTTATCTGATATTAAGGCACGTGAATCACGTGTGATATACATTGGTGATACAGAAAAGGATCGTTATGAGTCAAGAAAAGCAAATGTTGATTTTTTGAAATATAAATTTGGAGATGATGTGTTATGCAACATGTTTTGCCATTAGATCGTGATTGGGAGATTTTGTTATTTATGGATGCTTGCCGTTATGATTATTTTGAGAAATGTAATACATTCGATGGGAATCTTGAACCATATGATATCGGGTGCAACGGAACACTAAAATATTTTGATTTTTTGTTCAGAGATCAAGATTGTAGTGATGTGATCTTCATAAACCATTTATTTTGGTTTCATAAATGGTATGACAAAAGTAAATTCTTTAAGGTTCACGATGCTTGTAATACACATTGGAATCAGGATTTTGGCACTGTGTTACCAGAAGATATGTCAAAATTGGCACTTGAATATGCCTTGAAATACCCAAATAAAAGAGTTATTGCACATTATGCACAACCACATATCCCTTATCTTGATAGGCCAAAGAATCTTGTGAAGAAAAAGACTGAGCAACAATGTGTCTATTCTACACCAATGAAGGGATCTATTGCAAAACTCTTAAATAAGTGTAAGAACATATTCCCTGCTATGCCTTTTTGGATGATAGAGCGGATTTTCGGTGGAAATGCAGGTGTCGGTGAGATATATTTCAGTGAAGGGTTTGCAGGTTTAAAAAAATCATATGAGTATAACATAAGACGTGTTTTAAAAAGTATTGAGGAAATTATTGATAAAACGGATAGATTAACAGTTATTACATCAGATCATGGCAAACTGATCGGTGAGTATTTCATGTTTAGTCATGGATGGTGGAAACCAAAAGCTGTTACTACTGTTCCATGGTTTGAAGTTAAGAGAGGTGAATAATGAAAAGTAAAGAACATTTTGATAAAGTCGCAGATCAATGGAATAATAAAGTATGGGCAAAAGACAAGCAATTTGCATCAGACATCGTTCAATTTGCTGATCTTATGGGGTATGAATCTTCACTTTATGTTGGTATTGGTACAGGTGAAATTGCAAAAAGATTTAATTGTGGAAGCATGATTGGGATTGACATATCACGCAAAATGTTAGAACAGAATAAAGTTATGAGTAAGGATAGACTTATTATTGGTAGTGCATTGGAAATTCCATTTTTAGATAATACATTTGATTTTGTTTTTGCACGTAATCTTCTGAAACATGTTGAAGATCCGAATGTAGTTCTTGGTGAAATGAAAAGGGTTACAAATTCTGGTGGATATGTCATGACAGTTGAGTCTTGTGTATCAAAAATTTCTGATAAGAAATATCCTAATTTCTGTGTTAGGACGATGGAACCAGATCACAATTCATTTAAAACACACTCTGAAATTATTAATATGTATGTTAACAACAATTTTTTTGCTATTGATGATTTATTATATACCCAAAATGCAAAGTGGTTGAAGAAGTGGATTGAATCATCCAAAGCAACTAAATCAGTTTCTGATGACATACTAAATGTTTATAGAAATGCATCAAAATCATTTCTGAAGAGACAAAATGTAGTATTTACAGATGATGATGATATTAAAAGTGATATATTATGGTCTTTTATTAGGGCAAAAAAATGATACAATGGTTAATAGAACAGATAGAATATTTCGTAGACCAATTCTGGAGAGCACCAGGTCATGGAAGTGGCGATGGTGGAATACCTTTTACTTTGGAGTACATAATAAGGTGCGAATCAACCCACTTCCTATTCTCTTTGTTTATGGGATGGCTGGTGTTCTCATTGATCTTGACCATCTTGTCATCCAACAGATTCAAAGGGTACGACCATTTCATGTTGAATATCTCATTGCTATGGGGATTATTTGCTTCTGTTACAACACATATGCTTATAGATGCGTACACAAGAATAGCTTAAATATTGGTGAACAAAATGAAAAGTAAAAATACATTAGGTGATAAACTTATCATGGGTGCGATATCACTATTAGTTTCTACAATTATTATTGCAGTCAATATACTATTTTTGATTTATATATTGAAACCAGAAGATTTACTAATGTCATTTATGATGATGATGATACTAGCAATCTTTTTCCACTGTGTTTATAATACATTCAAATAGATAAAAAAGGTGAAAAATATGAATATTGTTGTAATTGGAAACGGAATGATCGGATCAAATATTGCAAAACAAATGCGTGAAAGAAATATTGATGACATCTACACTGTTGATATAGATCCAAAAACAAAACCAGATTATACGAATATGTTGGATTTTTATAATGACAAAGGTGTCGCTGATGTTTACATTATTGCTGTATGGACACAGGATCAGGTCTTAAAGATTACTGGTTCGATTGTGTATAGAAATCATCCATTGATATCACTTGAGACGGCATGTGATATAGGTACATATCATGAAATGAAAAAGATTGTTAAGAATAATGCAGATCTTGTTGTTTTTCATGAGAGGTTTGTTGATCGTGATCCTAGTCATAATATCTTTAATCAACCACGTGTTATGGGTGGTGATTATATCTCTGGTCGTAGATTCTATTTGAGATATATGTTATGGGAAAATATAATTGTTACAAATGATCCTGAACTTGCTGAGATATGTAAAGTTGCTGAGAATGCATATAGATATGTTGAAATTGCTACTGCACAGGAGTTGAAGATGATGGTTGATGAAAGATTTGATGAGTTAAGACGTCTCATGAACACCAAATGGAATATCAACATGCTTGAGGCACGTGATGGTATAGGTGGACATTGTTTAGGTAAAGATATTAATATTATAAATAAAAGGTGGAATAAGAATGACATATTCAAAGCAGCAGAAAAATCAAACAAAAAATATGTATCACATTAATATATTGCCTTTTAGTCTACATAAGGGACTAGGCAAACATGCAAGGTTTGATGATAATGGTGTGCTACAAAGCAGAATACCATATAACAACTTTTTTTCTTACCATGCGACTGCAATATCCTCATTTGCTATTACAACAGATGACACGAATAAAATGTATGATCAACTTGATTGGTTATCTGAAAATATGTGTAGCGATGGATCAATTAAACATTACTTTAAAATAATTTCTTATGATGGTATAAATAGATCATGGACAGGGGGTCTTGCACAAGGTCTAATGATATCTGCGTTTTTAAGGGCTTATATATTAGATAACGATAAAAAGTTCCTTAAACTTGCTGAGATGGCCTATAACGGTCTTATTTGCCATGCTATAGATATAGACACAGACGGATATACTTGGATAATGGAGTATCCTGGTGTTTCTTCGATATTAAATGGATATATATATTCAATGTTCGGTGTTTATGATCTAATGATAAATGATGATTCTAAAAAGATAAAAAGTAGTTGTGAATCATTATGGTTTGAGTGTAACAAATGTATCACCGATAAGTTACCGCTATATGATCTTGGGGGTTGGTCTATATATGACAAAGTTTATAATTATCCAGCAACTGACTTTTATCATCGGATACATATGAAACAACTACACAGATTATATGAATTGACTGGAAACCCAATATATAACATGTATGCATTAAAATGGGCTGAATCATATAATGGTATAATTAAAAACTATTATAAATTCACTAAGATGTTAATGCAGTTAAAGATAAATGGTATATTCACTATGTATAGTAAATGGAGAAAACATAAGAAATGGAAAAATCAAAAATAAATGTTGCAATGCTCACTAATGGATTTGGGCTTGTGGATAGAGGATCGGAGGTATTTTCTAAGCATTTTTATGATAAATGTTATACTAGGAACGATGTTGATTTAACATTATTCGGTAATTTAGATACCAAACGATCTATTGGTATGGATAATAAGAATAGATACCAAATAAAGATTCCTGGAAGACATTCTAAAGCATTAAGAGAATCATATTTATTTAATAAATCATGGTATAAGAAAATGCGATTTTTCGATGATTTCGATGTTATTCTGAATAACTCTGGATTTCCAGGCTGTTTCTGGCTTAGAAAATATAGAAGGTTGAATAATATACCATTTGTTCAAAGAGTCAGAGGACCAGGGAAAGAAGTCATTATTGAAAAAATGCTTAGACCAGATGGAATGATATTTTTGAATAAACATCAGTATCAATTGAGAAAACCAAAAAACGGTATTGTTATTCCTAATGGCATTGATACTAAAAGATATATTAATGACTCAAATCAATGGATTGATTTATCTAATTTAAAAAGACCAATAATTTTATCCTGTGGTGCTATTGCAAAGGTGAAAAGACATGAATGTACAATAAATGCGATCAGTGAATTGGGAATTGGAACATTTCTTCTTGTTGGTTCGATTGCTGATAATAGATATTTTTCTAAGATAAATACGATGGCAAAGAAAAAATTGGGTAAAAGATATGTGTATCTTGGTGAAGTTGATAGTAAACGTGTTGATTATCTTTATCAAATGTCAGATGTTCTAGCACATTCTTCTATATCAGAATCTTTTGGTATTGTTTATCTAGAAGCGATGGCATCATCTTTACCGATTGTAACAGTTGATGACTCAAGTAGAAGAGATATTATTGGTGATTGTGGATATTATTGTGATGTTAACAACAAAAAATCCTATTCTGATGCTTTATTTAGTGCATTGTCTGCTGGTAAAAGTGATGATTCAGTCAAAAATGTGATGAAATATGATTGGGATAGTGTTGTTTCATCATATATAAGCTATCTAAAAAGTTTTTGCTAACTAAAATCGTTTGCAAATACCT
>Ga0272442_10000239_pt1 | contig 92589 bp, 73 predicted proteins | sample SSMForm2O_FD_200262 | JGI IMG/M metagenome (GOLD analysis project Ga0272442, IMG submission 200262) | Marine sediment archaeal communities from Little Sippewissett salt marsh, Falmouth, MA, United States - SSM-Form-2O | ecosystem: Environmental > Aquatic > Marine > Wetlands > Sediment ...
CGGCTCCAGCGGCGCCTCCATCGCTTCAAGGATCTCGTCGGCTCGGTAGAGGCGGTTCCTCGATTGCCCGGTGATCTCGCGGACGATCCCGGCCTCCTCCAGTTGCGCGAGGTAGCGATTGGCCGACTGAAACGACACGCCGATCGCCTGCTGGACATGCCTCACCGCCACAACCGGGGTGGCAAACAGCAGGTCAACGACCTGGAGGAGCCTCGCTGACGAGCGGGCTTGCTGGAAGCGTGTCCTGTACATGCGTCGCAGGTCCTGGATCCGATGAGCGCGCCGCACCGCGTCGCGTGCTTGGCTCTCGACGCCCTCGAGGAAGAACTGGATCCACTCACTCCATGCGCCTCGTTCGCTCACCGAGAGGAGAAGCTCGTAGTAGCGCTGGCGGTTCGCCTCGAAGAAGGCGCTGAGGTAGAGCAGTGGCTGGGGGAGCAGCTCCCAGAGACACAGGAGCATCACGATGAGCAGCCGTCCGACGCGTCCGTTGCCGTCGAGGAACGGATGGATCGCCTCGAACTGATAGTGGATCAGGGCAAGGCGAACCAGAGGCGGGATGTCCGAGGCGGCGTGGAGGAACCGCTCGAGGGCATCGAGGCACTCCAGCATCTCCTCGACAGGCGGAGGCACGAACGTGGCGTCGCCGAGGACGCATCCCGGCGGGCCGATCCAGTTCTGGCTGCGACGGAACGCTCCCGGCGTGGAGTGTCCCCCCCGCACGCCGCGCATCAGCCGCTCGTGGATCTCACGGGTGAGCCGCAGGCTCAACGGGAGATCCTTGAGACGGGAAAGCCCGAGCTCGAGCGCTCGCACGTAGTTGTGGACCTCCCGCGCATCGCCTGTCTCCTTGGCCTTCGGCGCCGCCTCGAACGCATAGACGTCGGCAAGCGACGCCTGCGTTCCCTCGATCCTCGATGAGAGAACCGCCTCGCGACGCGCAAACGGAAGGATCAGAAGGTGCGGATTCGGCAGCGCTCTGCCCATGCCGGCGAGCTCTCCCAAGGCGCGGTCGGCCAGGGAAAGCCTCGAGATCAGCGCCCCCGTCCAGGGAAGCTCCGGGGGAAGAGCTCGTGGAACGAACGCGACGTATCCTCTCGCAAAGCGGATGAGACGTCCCGCAGCTTCGTCGGTGAACCGGTTGACATCCACTTCGCCGTTGTCTCCTTGTTGCCGAAGATGGCAACACCGTCGAACGATATTACCACATTGCACGTAAAATGGTAACAAGGAGCATCCCCGCCTCCGTGCAGCTCATGACGGCGCGCCCGTGTCGGCCTTGGGCTCGCCTCCGCCCGGCTCGATGAGGCGGCGGGCTTCGGCGACGAGGGCTTCGGTGTTGTCGAGGGTGTGGCGCGCGGAGAGGTGCGCTTGCTTCCATGCGAGATGGCCGTCGTCGGCGGCCATTACGAGGTGGAGTGCGGCGGCGGCGTCGCTTCTCAGGCGGAAGCCGCAGCCGTCCACCGGGCAGGGTACGGAGAGCGTCGGGCGTTGCCAGTCGGCGAACGAGCGTCCGAGCTCGAATACCTCGCTGAGCTTCGCCGCGTCGTCGCGGACGTGCCCTCGAGCGGCGTGGAACGAGGCGAGGTGGAACCCCATCCCCGCCCAGCCGGCGATCGACGCGAACGTCTTTTCCATCAGCTCGATGCCGTAGGGGTCTTGCGCCACGTACGCGGTGAGAAGCACCAACTCCTTCGTCGGCAGGGCGTGATCGCGGCCGAGCGCCAGCATCGGGTGCATCCGATCGATGAACGTCTTCATCTGGGCACAGACGTGCCACCAATAGACGGGCGCCGCGAAGACAACGAGGTCCGCGTCGCGGAACGCGGGGAAGACCGACTGGAAGTCGTCGTCGAGCACACAGCCGGCGAACGGGGGCCGCAGGCAGCGGTTGCACGCCTGGCACGGGCGGATCTCAAGCTCGTTCAGGAGGAACTCGACGACCTGTTCGTGCCCGACGTCGCGAAGCCCGGCGGTGAAGCGTTCCGCGAGGGTCGCGGTGTTCCCGTCATCCCTCGGGCTCGCCTTCAACACCAGTGCGTTCATCCCCACCTCGCTTCGGTGTCGAAAGCGTGCCGCCGCGACGTCTCACGAGTGTCACCCGCCCGTCGCAGATCAGAGCTCGGTCTCGATTTCGAGCAGCTCCGGGCAGTCGAGGAACTTGAGCTCGTCGTGCAGCGACGCGGTCTCGAGGACCAGCGCGATGTCGGCGTGCCACACCTCGCCGTCCAAGAAGCGGACGGCGGACACAAAGGCGACGGCGGTCTTCACGAACCCCGGCGGACCGACGATGATGCACCGCGACCCGTTGCCGTCGCCGGGCGCAAGCCCGTCGGTGCAGATCACCCGGGTGCCGCACAGCTGCTCGTCGAACGCGTCGAAGTAGACGATCGTGATCGCCAGCGCCTCGACGTCGCGGTCGGTTGTGTTCACGTAGTCCACGACGCTGTCGATCCGATCCACGTAGTCGATCTTCACGTCGTCCTCGATCGACAGGAGCTTGATGGGGGTGTCGTCGGGGTTGAGCGCCACGTTCACGCGCCGCAGCCGCGCGACGCCGAGACTCGAACAGAGCATCACCACAGTGCACGCAAGCAGCGCCAGCCGCACCCATCGGGGGCACGATATTCGAAGCTTCACGTTCACACCTCCTTGTCGGAAGCATCCTCGCCCTAGGGTTGCCGTGACTCACTCTAGTCCATCTCATGCGTTCAAGGGAAGTGGGCGGCGATCCCCCGGCTGGCGCCGGGATGCGGTATACTCCTCCCGCCGCTTGAGGGATGCGGTCCCGCGTCCCGCGTGTGGTGGTCGGCGGCGACACGGCAGCGACGTGACAGCACGTCGGTGCCGCGGCCACAGCGCGGAGGTGAGGCAAGCGATGCGACGCATCCCGGCCCGCGGCGTCCGCTCCCGGAGCCGCTTACTGCAACGCGTCTTCACCGTCTTGCTGCTGGCTTTGGTCGCGTGCGTGCCCGGCTGCCGTCGCGTTGATCCCGCCCCTCCCTCGGACGAGACCGCAAGCGAGGTCCATCCCGGCACGTCGTGCGCCGCGGCGCTCCTTCTCCTCGACGTCCAACGTCTCTACGTCGAGACCACGCCGTTTCTCACCCTCGATGGCGCCGAACTGGTGGAGCGCGTCCACGGGCTCGTGGTGCGCGCCCGCGCCGCGGGCGTGCCGATCGTGCACATCCATCACCTCGACCCCTCGGTCCCGTCCGGATCCGAGCTTCTCGCATCGCCCGCGGAGATCGCGCCGCTCGCAGAGGAACCGGTTGTCCGCAAGCAGGTGGCGAGCGCGTTCGCCGGCACCGATCTTGTCGCGCAGCTGGAGGCCCGCGGCGTCCGCACCGTCGTCATCGCCGGCCTGCCGAGCCCGTTCTGCGTCGACGCCACGGTGTCCGACGCCATCGCCCTCGGCTACCGCACGATCGTGGTCAGCGACGCCCACAGCTACGGGGCGGAGACCGCCGACCTGCCGCGCCACAACCTCACGTGGCGGCTGCGCGGCGCCGAGGTCGCTCGCAGCGCAACGCTCGAGTTCGCCCGCCTCTGCGCCGAGCCGACCGGACCGGTCCAGCCCCCCGAAGGCCGAGTCCAGTTGGCACAGGCCGTCCGCCCGCGGCGGCTCTGCACGCGCTTCGCCAAGATCACAAGCTAAAAGAGAACGGAGGACCCGTTGACGATCTGGAAACTCGTTGGCCTGACGTTGGGCGCGCTTGCGCTCGCCGCCGTGCTCATGGTGCGCACTGCAGACACGGCCCTGCCGACCACGAACACCGAAGCGACCCCAGCGACCGCAAGCGCTACGGACTCCCGCACCACGGATCCGGCGCTAGCGGCGCTCCAAGGGCTGTCGTTCGACGCGTTCGTGGACGCGTCCTACATCGCCCTTCTCCGCCGCCATCCCCAGTCGGTCACCCACCTCGGCCTCGCGTCCGCGCTCGGGGTGAGAGACGACACCCTGAACGACTATTCCGACGCCTATCTGCGAGAGACCCAGCGGCTCGAGGAGGGCGTGCTCGAGCTGCTCCGCGCCTACGACAGGGAGGCACTGCACCCGGAGCAGCGGCTCACCTACGACGTCTACGCGTGGTACCTCGACGATCTCGTGCGCGGCCACCCCTACCTCTACTACGACTACTTCATCAGTCCGTACTTCATCACCAGCCTGCACTACCGCCTCGAGGACCTCATGGCCGAGGTCCAACCGGTGCGCACCGTCGCCGACGCCGAGGACTACGTCGCGCGGCTGTGGCAGGTCGGGCGTCAGTTCGATCAGATCACAAGCGCCCTGCGCAGCTCCGCCGAGGAGGGCGTGGTCCTGCCGCGCCCGCTGATCGACGCGGCGCTGCCGGACATCGACAGGGTGGCCGCGTCCACGGCGACCGCCACCCGCTATTTCACCGCGCTGCAAAGAAAACTGAGGGACTCGTCGATCGCCTCCGAGCGTGCGGTCGAGTTCCTCGAAGCGGCGGAGGCGGCGATCAACGAGGTCGTGCGCCCCGCCTACGGTCGGCTGGCCGCGACGCTGCGAACGCTTCGCGACATCGCTCCCGAAGCGATCGGCTACGGCCAGTACCCCGGAGGGGACGCGTTCTACGCCAACGCGCTTCGCCACTACAGCCAGACCGACCTCACGCCCGACGAAGTCCACCGAATCGGCCGAGCGGAGGTGGCGCGGATCACCGACGAGATCCGCGCGCTCGCCGCAACGGTCGGCGCCGCAGACGGTGCGGGCCTTGCGGGGATCTACGCCGCCGCGGCGTCGCGGGGAGGTACGCTGTACGGGCAGGAGATCCTCAAGGAGTACGAGCGGCTGATCGAGGCGGCGCGCGAAGCGCTCGCCGCCTCGGGGATCTTGCCGCTGCCCGCGGCGCCCGTTGTTGTCATCGCCGACCCCATCGGCGGCTTCTATCGCCCGCCGGCGGTCGATGGCACGCGCCCCGGCGCGTTCTACGCCGCGGCCCAGGGCAGCCAATCCCGCTACCGCATGCCGTCGCTCGCCTACCACGAGGCGATCCCCGGCCACCACCTTCAGATCGCGATCGCCGGCGAGGCCGCGATGCCGCTGTTCCGTACGATCGCCTCGTTTATCGGCTACGTGGAAGGGTGGGCGCTCTACGCCGAACGGCTGGCCTCCGATCTCGGTTGGTATGCGGACGACCCGGCGGGAGACATCGGTCGCCTGCAGTACGAGATGCTCCGCGCCGTGCGGCTGGTGGTGGATACCGGCATCCACAGCCAGGGATGGAGCCTCGGCGAGGCGGTGGACTACTTCGTCGACCACGTGGGCTGGTCACGCGGTGAGGCGGAGTACCAGATCGTCCGCTACGCCGTCATGCCGGGGCACGCCTGCGGCTACATGCTCGGGATGCTAAAGCTCCTTGAGCTTCGCGAGGACGCGTCGGTGCGGCTCGGCGATCGGTTCGACCTCGCCGGGTTCCACGAGGCAGTCCTTCACGCCGGAAGCGTGCCTCTCACCGTACTCGAACGGATCGTCGAGGAGTACATCGAGGCCAGCGCAGGCTAGCGTGGGCGCGGGCAGCGGCCTGCCGATTCGCGCACCCCGCTACGCGCCGGCAAGCAGCGCGACGAGACGCTCGATCGCGGGGCGCAGGCCCTCATCCCCGTCCGCCGCCTCGACGTCCGTTGCCGCCGCCTCGCCGAGGCGCGAGAGGAGCGCGTCCGCACCGGCTTCCGTCCAGCGATCGCCGCGGCGAGACGACCGAATCCTCCGGGCAATCTCGGCGACCAGCACCGGTTCGGCGTCGGCCACCCACTCGGCGGCCACAAGGGCGATCGAGGCAACAACGTGGAACGGGTCGGATGCTAGTGCGCCGCGAAGCGCCGCCGCGGCGTGGTCGTCCCGTATCGCCGCTTCGCCTCGGGCAGCGGCGAGCCGCGCCAGCCCGATGCGCCCGAGCGGGAAGCCGCCGCAGATCTCGAGGCTCTCCTCAAAGCGACCGCGCGCCGCGTCGTGGTCCCCGGCGGCAAGCAACACGTTTCCGTAGAGCACCGCACAGTGCGCCGCCGAGAGGCGGTCGCCCTCGCGCTCGAGCAGCGGCTGCGCCTCCACAACGCGGGTCCGGCAGGCGGCGTGGTCGCCACGATCGTGCGCCGCCATGCCGAGCAACAGGAGGCAGCGGCCGACGCGATAGGGATTCCCGACCTCCCTCGAGAGCTTGAGCGCCGTCTCGCCGCGCTCGGCCGCCTCTTCGACGCGCCCGAGTCGATGGCTGATCCACCCCAAGACAGCGAGGCAGTCGACAACGCCGTAGATGTCCTCCCCGATCGTGCGGTACAACCGCAGCGCCTCATCGAAGCGTCGCTCTGCGAGCGGGAGCGACCCCCGTTGCAGCTCCGTATATCCGAGGCCGGTCAGCGCCAGGGCCATCCCCCAGCGATCGCCGATCTGGCGGCGCAACACGAGGCTCTCCTCGTACAGCGCCCCCACGGCAGCGGGATCGCGGTCCCTGACGAGCCACGCCATGGCCTCCAGGGCGAGCGCCGCGGCCCAGTCGTCGCCCTGTGCGCGGAACCACTCGAGCGCCTTCCCGAGAAGCTTCTCCCCCTCCCGCGCGTCGGACCAGCGCCCGGCGAACGACGCGAGAAGGAAGACGAACGCCGTGTGATCATCGATCGTCGTGGCGCCGCACATCTCAAGCGCATCGGCGAACAGCCGGACCGAGCGCACCGGGTCGGCGTTGGAGAGGAACCACGCCAGCTTCGCCGAGAGAACCGCACGCAGCACGTCGTCGAACGGCTCCCCCTTGGGCGGCTGCGCCGCGTCGACCGCGAGTCGGAACATCTCCGCGCCCTCGTCGAACCGTGTCCGCATGTCGTAGTAGAAGAACAGCGCCCGGCACGACGCCGAGAGCGGCGCCGCGGCGCCGGCGGAGCACGCCCACTCCCACGCCGCACGAACCTCCGCAAGCAGATCGCGCACCGCATCGAGCGCCTCCCGCTGCTCGGCCCCTTTCATCCGCTCCCCAAGACCGGCAAGCTCGTCGAGGAAGTACTCGGCGTGGCGCCGCAGGGTCTCGTCGCGCTCGCGCGCCGCGCCGTCGAGCCGCTCGGCAGCGAACTGGCGCACCAACTCGTGCACAACGAATCGGTCGGGACCGATCCGCCGCACGAACGATCGGCCGACGAGCTGCGCAAGGTCGGAGAGCTCGGCGGCGGCCACGTGGTGCGCCGCCCGCTGAGAGAACGCGCTGCGAAAAACCGAAAGGCGCCGGAGGATCAACCGCGATCGCCGCGACAGCTGCCCCCACCCCTCGTCGAACACCGCGCGCAGGTCGCGGTGGCGTGGGACGACGTCGCGCTGCACGCTGGTGAGGAAGTCCATGCCGTCGACGATGTGCGCCGCGATGCGCGCGCACGGCACGGTTCGCACCCACGACGCCGCGAGCTCGAGCGCCAGCGGCAGCCCGTCCACGAGCCGCGTCACCTCGCCGATGGCGACGAACTCCTCCTTGGTGGGGGTGAACCGCGCGTCGGCGCGGTGGGCTGCGGTGACGAACAGCTGCACCGCCGGCGAAGCCGCCAACTCGTCGTGATCCGCGTCCTCGGAGGGGGTTGCCAGCCCGTGCACCTCAAGCACATGCTCCGCGGGAACCGCTAGAGGGTCCCGAGAGGTGACCAGCAGCCGCACCTGGGGCGCCCCCGCGAGAAGCAAGGGGATGAGACTCAGGTCGCTGACGTTGCCCTGCAGCCCGTCAAGCACCAGCAGGAGCCGCCGCGTGGCGAGCGAGGCGATGACCCTCCCGGCGAGGTCCTCCTCCGGCTCCTGGCGCAGCGACGGCAGCCGCAGCGCGTCGGCGATCGCCGAAAGGGCGAACGGGGCCCGCCCCACCGAGCCCAGAGACACGAACGGTACCCCGTCGGGGAACGCGTCGGCAAGCTCGCGGGCGGCGCGCAGCGCCAGCCGCGTCTTCCCCGATCCGCCGAGTCCGACGAGCGTCAACAGCCGACACGTCCCGTTGACAAGGTGGCGACGGATGACTCTAAGCTCCGCCTCCCGTCCGACGAACGGAGAGCCGACCTCGGGAAGCTCATACGTAGGAGGCTCCACACGCCGTTGAGGGAACCCCGGCTCGGCCCCGCGTCCGCGGATCCGCTCCACCATCGCCACCGTCTCCGCCGACGGCGCGAGGCCGAGCTCCTCCTCGAGCCGTTGGGCGAGCCGCTCGAACTGCTGGATCGCCCGATCACGCTCTCCTGAGCGGTCGTGGAGGCGGATGAGCTCGCGGTGGGCGGCCTCGTTCAGCGGGTCGATGCGGAGACGCGCCTCGGCGCTCGCGATCGCCGCCTTGAGGTCTCCTCTCTGGGCGTCGTAGGCGGTAAGGTGGGCGTAGGCGTCGGCCGCCTCCTGATCGAGGGCGCGCTGCTCCGCGAGCATCCAGTTGTCGAACGACCCGCTGTCAGGAAGCGAGAACCCCTGCAGGAACGCGGCGGTGCGCAGCGCCGTGGCTTCGCGCAGCGCCGCGGCGCACGTCCGGCATAGCCCCGGCACGGTATGCTCGTGCCGCTGCACCCCGGTGAGAAGCGTCCTGAACCGCAGCACGTCCACCCACAGAGCGTCTGCAACGATCCCCGCAGTGGATCGGTCGACCGCCATCGCCTCGGCGACAGGAGTCCGACGAAGCGTCCACAGGGCGTTGCGAAGGCAGGCGTAGGCGTGGCTGGGCGTTGCCTCGGGCCACAGCAGCGCGGCCAGCAGGTCGCGGCTCTGGGGTGTGGGGGAAAGCGCGAGGTAGGCGAGCAGCGCCAGCGCCTTGCGGCGGCCGATGCGAACCCCCGCCGCATCCTCCCCCAACCGCGGGGCACCGAACAGGTACAGCTTCGTCCCTGACATCTGTCGAGCGTCCTTTCGATCCTCTAGCATTCTACTTCGACAAGGGACACCGTTCCGCTGTGTCGAACTCCATGCTGCTCCCGTGTAGAATCCCGGAAGTGCCGACCCCTCCTGGGGGACGGCTCTCCGCGTGTCCCGCGTCCGCCGGCGACCTCGGAGGGAAAGGTCTTAAGGCATGGATCCAAGAACCGCCCGGCGCCGGCTGCTCGCGTTTGTCGTCGGCACGAACTTCTTCCTGGCGTTCGGCCATCGCATCTGGCAAGCAATGTTCAACAACTTCGCCGTGGAGGAGATCGGCGTCGGCGCCCAGGCGATCGGGTGGATCCAGTCCGCTCGCGAGCTGCCGGGGCTGCTCGCGTTCGCGGTGGCGTTCATCGCCCTTGCGGTCACCGAGCTTCGCGTGATGGCCCTAGGAGTAGCACTTCTCGGCGCCGGACTGGCGCTCATCTCCACCGTTCATGGGGTTCCGGCGCTGCTTCTCGCGACAATGGTGATGAGTGTCGGCTTTCACGTCTTCGGCCCGTGCAGCAACAGCGTGGTGCTGATGTCCGTTGACACCGACGCCGCGCCGCGGGTTCTCGGGCGGCTCCGCGCCCTGGGAGCCATCGCCGCCCTTGCCGCCACCGGCCTGGTGTACGTCTTCGCCGGCCGGATCGGCTACCGGCCGCTGTTCGCCGGCGTCGGGTTGGCGATACTCGCCGCGGGAATCATCATGCTTCCGTTCGGCAGCAAGAAGCATCTCCTGCCGGCGCGGCGACGCGTCCGTCTGCGGCGACGCTACGGCCTGTTCTACGCGCTCGCGTTCCTCATGGGGAGTCGCCGGCACATCTTCACAACGTTCGCCGTATTCCTGCTGGTGAGCCGCTTTGGCATCTCGGTGGAGACCACGGCGACGCTGTTTCTCGTGAACGCCCTCATCAACGTCTTCGTGTTCCCACTGGTGGGGCGACTCGTGTCGCGGATCGGCGAGCGAGCGGTGCTGTCGATCGCGTTTGCCACGCTTGTCCCCGTGTTCCTCGGCTACGCCTTCGTCGACCGTCTCTACGTGCTGTTCGCGCTGTTCGTGCTCGACAACATCCTGTTCGGCTTTAATCTCGGGCTGACAACGTACCTGCAGAAGATCGCGGTGACCCGCGAGGAGCTGACAAGCAACCTGTCGCTTCAGGAGACGATCAACCACGTCTCCGCGGTGATCGTGCCGGTTCTCGGAGGGACCATCTGGGCGCTCTACGGGTCGGTCGCGCCGTTCCTCGCCGGTGTGGCGATCGCCGCCGTCTCGTTGGTCCTGGTGCAGTTCATCCGAGTCGACCGCCGCGACGGGGGGCCGGTTCCCGCGGAGCAAGCCGCCTGAGGTCTCCGCACTAGGGCGTCTGCGCCTTGTCTCCGCAGGTCTCGCAGAGCCGTTCGTAGTAGTGGGCCGCCACCTTGGTCCCGTCGGGGGTGAGTACCGTTGCCGCGCCGCGGTCGTTATCCCAGATCTCCCGCTCGGAACACCAGTACAACTCGTCAGCGGTGTCCTCACCGCAGCCGGTGTAGAGCGTGACGGTCGCCCCGGAGGCGAGGACGAACCCCTCGGGGAAGGTGTAGGTGACGCGCAGGTCGTTGCGCAGCGTCCACCCGCTCATGTCAACGGCGTTCTCGCCGTTGTTCTGCAGGGTAACGTACTCCCCGTTCAGGTTCCGCTCGTCGTCGCCGCTGGCGTCGTAGCGAAACGGGGTCACGAACTCCACCATGTAGGGACGTTCGCTCCGCAGGTCCTGTGCCAAGAATACAGCGTAGACCACCAACGCCGCAGCCGACACGACCGCGAGCAGAATCACCATCAGTGCGGAGTTCTCCCCCACAGGCATCACCTCTTGTGTTCGCCGAAGCCGGCGTCGTGCTGATTGTACTTCCGCCCAAGCCGTCGCGCCGCTACGCCGGATCCTCCGACGACGACGCGTCAATGATGCGGCGGCTCGTGGCCCGCAGCCGCTCCTCCAGTGCGTCCAGGGGCACGTGGACCGCGGGAACGGCGCCGCGGCGGGCGTCCTCCGAGAGCTGTCGCGCCAACGGCGTACCCAAGGCCTGGGCGTGGGCCGCCGCCGCGCGCAGCGCATCGTGGGCCGCCTCGCGGGTCATCCCCGCCTCGACCAACGCGTACAGGTAGGCCTGGGAGTGGACGGTGTCGCTCGCTCCGGCAAGGTTGGCGGCGATCGTCTCCTCGTGGACAACGAGCCCGTCCACCACCGCCCGCAGACGCTCCAGGATGTAGTGGACGACGATCATGCTGTCGGGAAGGACGATCCGCTCCACCGACGAGTGCGACATGTCCCGCTCGTGCCACAGCGCCACCGACTCCAGCTGCGCCACGAGGTGTCCACGAAGCACGCGAGCCAGCCCGCAGATCCGCTCCGAGGTGATCGGGTTGCGCTTGTGCGGCATCGAGGACGACCCCTCCGGGCGAGGCTCCTCGATCTCGCCCACCTCGGTCCTGGAGAGGTGGCGCACCTCGAGCGCGATCGTCTCCGCAGCGCCCGCGATTCCGACGAGCGCGTACAACAGATCGGCGTGGAGGTCGCGCGGCACGACCTGCGTCACCCCCGTGGCGGGGATCAAGCCCAGAAGCTCGCACGCCGCCGCCTCCGACTCCGCGGAGGCGAACGGGTAGGTGCCCACCGGGCCCGAGAGCTTCCCCACCGCGACCGCGTCCCGCGCCGTTCCGAGCCGCTGCCTCGCGCGGCGCACCGCCTCCCTCCAGGCATGGAACTTGAGGCCGAGCGTGGTCGGTTGTGCGTGCATCCCGTGCGTGCGGCCGATCATCAGAAGCTCCTTGTGGGCGGCGGCGCGGCGGGCGAGTGACTCGAGCAGGCGGTCGCACGCGGCGGCCAGCAGATCGGCCGCGTCCCGCAGGGCAAGAGAAAGCGCGGTGTCCTTGATGTCGGACGAGGTGAGGCCACGATGGAGGAAGCGGCCGGGACCTCCGGCCTGCCGCTCGAGGACGCGGACAAACGCCAGGAGGTCATGGCCGATCGTGGCCTCTTCGGCGAGAAATGCATCGACATCGACGTGGACCGCCTGAGCCACGGCCGTCGAGGTGCCCTCGGGCACTTCGCCCATCGTCTCCATGGCGCGAAGCGCCGCCAGCTCCACGCGAAGCCAGCGGGCGTACTGCGCCTCGAGCGTCCACAGCTCCTTCATCGGCGACAGGGCGTAGCGTTCGATCATCGGCGCAGCCTCCCGTCGAGCCGACCACAAACAGCGCCCGATCGCTCGACACGCCTAGGATATCTCACCATGGGCCCCTTCGGCCAAGCCTGCGGCGTGATCGGGAGGTCGCGTCGGATAGCCTTCGATCAACGCGTCGTCCCCGACCGCGGTCACCAGCACATCGCGCAGTCGGATGCCGTCGGCCGGCGCCTCCACATCGAGGGCGCCGACCGCGGGGACCCCGTCGGCGCCAAGAAGCAGCGGCGCAACGAACACGCTCAGCTTGTCGACGAGCCCGGCGCGGAGAAACTCGGTGGCGGTCGACTTCCCGCCCTCCAGCAGCAGCGAGTCGATCCCGCCTTCGGCCATCCGGCGGAGCACCGCCAGCGGATCGATCCGTCCGTGGCTGCCCGGCAGCCGCCAGACCGTGGCGCCCCGCCGCTCGAGCTCCCGTTGCCGCTCGGGCGACATCTCTGCGGTGATCACGGTGGTCGCGCCCCCGTCGCCGAGCAGCCGCGCCCCCGGCGGTGTGCGCCCACTTCCGTCGAGCACGAAGCGACGCGGCTGGCGCCCGGTCACGTGACGCACCGTGAGCCGAGGATCGTCGATGATCACCGTTCCAACGCCGACGGCGAGCGCCATGTAGCGACGTCGCATGACGTGGGCCGCGCGCCGCGACGCCTCTCCGGAGATCCAGCGCGCTCGCCCCGACGACGATGCGATCCGCCCGTCGAGCGAGCTCGCCAGCTTCAGATGGACGAACGGCCGCCCTGTGGTCACGTACGTGAAGAACACCTCGTTGAGGCGGCGCGCCTCCTCCTCGAGCACTCCCTCCACCACGTCGATGCCGGCGGCCGCGAGCGCGGCAACGCCGGCGCCGTTCACCAGCGGGTGGGGGTCACGGCAGCCGACAAGAACCCGGCGGATGCCTGCAGCGATGATGCGCTCAGTGCACGGGGGCGTCTTGCCGTGATGGGCGCACGGCTCCAGATTGACGACGAGCGTTGCCCCTTGCGCCGCCTCGCCCGCGTCGTCAAGCGCCAGCGGCTCCGCATGAGGGCCACCGAACGCCTCGTGGAAGCCGCGTCCGACCACCTCGTCGCCTCGGACCACCAGCGCACCGACCAAGGGGTTGGGGTTCACGCCCCCCTCACCGCGCCGAGCGAGGCGGATCGCCTCGGTCATCCACCGCTCGGCGTCGGTCATCTCGCCGCCTCGATCAGCGCCCGCGCCGCCAGCTCCGGGTCAGGGGCGCCGAACACAGCGGATCCGGCAACGACGATGTCCGCCCCGGCGTCGACAACGGAACGCACGTTTTCCAGGGTGATGCCGCCGTCCACGGCGATCTCCACACAACGGTCGCCGATCTCCCGCCGCAGCGTCCGGATCCGTTCCAACGCCTCGGGGAGGAACCGCTGCCCGCCGAAGCCGGGCTCGACGCTCATCACCAAGAGCAGATCGATCGAGTCCAGCAGGGGGAACAGCCGCTCGAGCGGGGTTGCGGGGCGGAACGACATCCCGACGCGCCCCCCCTCGAAGCGAAGCCCCGCGGCGACCGATGCGGCGTCGTCCACCGCCTCGACGTGGAAGATGAAGGCATCCCCGGCCTTCACATCGAACGCCGAGGCGAGTCTCGTGGGGTGCTCGACCATCAGGTGGATGTCCAGCGGGCGCGCAACGCCGTGACGGAACCGGTTGACCACCGGCGGCCCGATCGTAAGGTTGGGGACGAAGTGGCCGTCCATGACGTCGACGTGGAACGAGGCAGCGAGCGCTTCCACCCGCTTCGCCTCGGCGCGCAGCGCGCCGAAATCCGCGGCGAGAAGCGATGGCGACAGCTTCATCTCCGCCTGCTCGCCGTCAGAAGCATCAGCAGCTGGAGCGCCGCCACCGCGGCGGCGGCGACGTAGGTGAGGGCGGCAGCGAACAGGACCTCCTTCACCCCGCCGAGCTCCTCGTGGCTGATCATCGACCCGTCGCGCAGCGCCGCCACGGCACGACGACTGGCGTTGAACTCCACCGGAAGCGTGATCAGCGTGAACAGCACCGCCACCGAGAAGGCAAGGATGCCGATGTTGATGAGCGGCTCGAAGCGGAAAACGAACCCCAGAAGAAGCAGAGGCAGCGCCAACTGTGAGCCGATGTTGGCCACGGGGACGATAGTAGTGCGAAGCGCCAGCGGGCGGTAGCTGCGCGCGTGCTGGATGGCATGCCCCGCCTCGTGCGCCGCCACGCCGACCGCGGCCACCGAGCGCGACTCGGGGTCCGACAGCCGCAGCACCTTGGCCCGCGGATCGTAGTGATCGGAGAGCCGTCCGCGAGCGCGCTCGATACGCACGTCGGAGATCCCTTCAGCACTGAGGATCCGCAGCGCCGCCGCCTCGGCTGACAGCCCCTCGGCGGTGCGCACGCGGGCGTACCGCGCGTAGGTCGAGCGCACCTTGAACTGGGCGTAGCCCGCAAGCAGAAGCGCGGGAATCAGGATGATGATGCTCGGTCCGTAGAACGGAGCGCCCCACAACAGCACGTTTCCCCCTTTCGCTTGCGGCCGCTCGGCGGCCAAGTATACGATTCCCAGGGCATTTCGCCAATGTTGCCCCTGACGGCAACGACCACGGCAGACGCAGCGAGACAGCCCACCGCATCGGCAAGCCCGTCGACGACGCTCGCCACGCGTCCGGGGACGAACAGCTGGTGCACCTCGTCGCTCGCGGCAAAGGCGAGCGACAACAGCACTGCGAACAGCAGGCGATGCCGCCCTGCGACGCTACCCAGCGCGACGAGGCAGAAGCCGAAGTAGCAGAGCCCGTGAGCAACGACGTCCCACCCGCCAAGCGACGAGGAGAAGCCGAACGGCCGTGCCGAGGACGACGCCCAGAAGATCAAGGCGGCGTAGGCGCTGAGCACGCCGCACCACACCCACGTGGCAGTTGCGCGCCCGGAGAGGGGGCCGATAAGCCGGATCCTGTCGTGAGGGGTCATTCATCTGCGCGGCCTACCCGAAGGCTCGGACGGGCCGTCCTCGAACACCTTCCTACTTGGCCTTGCTCCGGTCAGGGTTTACCGAGCCGGCCCGGTCGCCCGAGCCGCTGGTGGGCTCTTACCCCACCGTTTCACCCTTGCCCGACAGGCGCACGGGGCGCCGGTCGTCGGCGGTCTGTTCTCTGTGGCACTTTCCCGAGGTCACCCCCGCTGGGCTTTCCCCAGTGACCTGCCCTGTGGAGTCCGGACTTTCCTCAGAGATCCGCCGTGACAGCGGGTCTCCGCGACCCCTTGTCCCTCTCTACGGGCGCATGCCGGAGTATACCCCGCGCCCCACGCTCTCGCCCTCACTCCTCGACGTAGAGAAGGCGCGAACAGTGCTCGCACACGGCGATCTCTCGCCCTCCCCGTGCCCGCGCGATCGTGCTGCCGGAGAGCTTGAGGTTGCAGCCGGCGCAGGAGCCGTTGTGAATCGGCGATACCGGATCGCGCACCGTGCGTCGCAGCGACTCGTAGCGCCGCAGCAAGTGGTCCCCGACCCGGCCTGCTTGCACATCGCGCGCCTCGGCGTTGGCGTCGATCTCCTCGCGCACGCCGGCGGCGCGCGCCTCGGCGTCGTCGACCGCCGCCTGAAGCGCCGCGGTGCGCTCATCGAGATGCGCCTCTGCGGACGCCAGATCGCTCCGTGCCCCCTCGACCTGATCCATCATCCTAAGCGCCGCGTCCTCGAGTTCACTGATGCGACGGCGCTCAAGCACGATCTTCTCGCGAAGGGCGGTCATCTCCTTGTAGCTCATGATGTCGACGTCCAGACGTCTCTGGTACTCACGGATCTGCTCGTCGAGCTGGTCGACCTCAAGCGTCTTCAGCCGGCTATCACGCGCCAACGCCTCCGATTGCTCGCGCAGCGCGGCGAACGCCTCGCGCTCCTGTTCGAGTCTTCGGCGGAGGTGCTCCGCCTCGGCGCGCAGCCCCGCCTCGCGGCCCACGAGCTCGTCGTGGCGTTGATCGAGCCGCTGCAGTTCGAGTAGTCCATCCAGTTCGTTCGTCAAGCCCCCCCCTGACCGACTCACCGCTTAAGGTCGGAATCGACTATACGGGGACAGGGTGGGCGGCTCAAACTCGGTAGCTTCGAGGCTCCGGGATCGATGGAAGGTGTGTCGCAACCTCCGTCAGCCGCCTACAGCTCGACTCGGCTGCGCATCGCTTTGCCCAAGGTCACCTCGTCGGCGAACTCGAGATCGCGTCCTACCGGGACGCCTTGGGCGATCTGGCTGATCCGCACCCCCGTTGGCTTGAGCAGCGACACCAGGTGCATCGCCGTGATCTCGCCGTCGAGGCGAGGCTCGAGGGCGAGGATCACCTCGCGGATCCCTTCGCTTCCGACTCGGTGAACCAGCGCATCGATGGTGAGGTCCGCGGCCCCGACCTTGTCCATCGGCGAGATGAGGCCACCGAGAACGTGATACAGCCCGTGATAGGCGCCAGTCCTCTCGATCTTCAGGATCTCCCACGGCTGACCGACGACGCACAGCGTGGTCTGGTCGCGCCGCGGATTGGCGCAGAAGCGGCACAGCTCGTCCACCGCAAGGTTATGGCAACGGCGGCAGCGACGTACCGAGGTCTTCAACTCACGGATCGAAAGCGCCAGCCCGGCGACGTCCGCCTCCGGGGCCTCCAGCAGGTGAAACGCGACCCGCTCGGCGCTCTTGCGGCCGATCCCCGGCAGCGCCTTCAGTCGCTCGATGAGGTCCTCCAACGGTTCGATCATGGCCTCGGCATTCCCATGCCCTGCGCCAGAGGTCCGAGGATCTCCTCCGACTTGCTCCGCGCGGCGGCCTGCGCCTGCTGCACCGCGGCAATGATGAGATCGGTCAGCATCTCGATGTCGTTGGGATCGACGACCTCCCGCTCGAGGGAGAGGTCGATCAGCTCTCCAGTACCACTCACCGTGGCGGTCACCATGCCTCCGCCCGCCGAGGCGGCGAGCTTGAGCTCCTGGATCTCGGCCTGCTTGCTTTGCAGCTGTTCCTGCAGCTGCTTGGCTTGGCGCAACAGATGCCCCATATCGCCGAGCCCTTTCATCTCTCCTCCCTCACTATCGTTCCGTCGAACACGTCGCGAACGAGTTTCGCCTTGCGATCCAACGTCGCGCGGTCTGCCGGCGGGTCTCCGCCCTCGACAAGCTCGATCTCGACCCGCACGCCCTCACCCATCCCGCGGCGGACCGCACCTGCCAGATACTGGAAGCTCTCCGGCTTCTCCAGGCTCTCCTTCTGGAACGAGTGATCGCCCGAGAAGCTGAGCACGAGCCGCTCTCCACGAAGCGTGGCCCGCGCCTCCATGAGGAACGCGGCCACCGCGATACGCTCCTCGGCAATCGTTTCGAGCAGCGCGTCCCACCGCGCCGCCCACGCGTTGTCTGCACCCTCCGTCGGCGCGGCGGCGTCCTGTGGTGCAGACCGTTCGGCTCCCTGTCGCGCCGGCGCCGGCCCGCTCTCCACAACGTGCGAGTCGGCCTCGGCCGCCGGAGCGCCGTGCGTTTCGTCGTTCGCCACCGCCGTGTCGACGTCAACGGCGGGCGCAGCGGCATCGCAGGGATCGCCGTCCGCAGCCCCGGCAGGTGCGTCCGGATGCCCCTCGTCGCCGCCTGGCGAGAGCGCGTCGATCAGCGACAGGAGCCCGATCTCCATCTCGATGCGCCGATCGAGTGTCCTCGGCAGCCTCGCCTTGACCTCCAATAGGCCGCGGCACAGCGCGACGTCCCTCGACCGCACCCGCTCGGAGGCCGCGATCCGGTCCCGCAGCAACGTCAGCAGGTCGGCAAGAAACGACTCGAGATCCTTCCCCCGCGAAACGAGCGAAGCCACCGTGTCGAGGACGGCGCGTCGGCGTCCCTCGACAATCGAGCGGAGGAACGCGCGATGGACCTCCTCGCCGACCAGGCCGAGCATGTCGAGAAGCGATGCCGTGTCGATCGGTCCGTCGCCGAACGCCGCCGCCTGCTCCAGAAGGACTATGGCGTCTCGCATCGCGCCGCCGGCGCGGCGCGCGATCATCGCAAGCGCGTCGCCCTCGGCCGCAATCTCCTCGGCCTCGGCAATCTCCCGCAGCCGCGCGGCGATCCCTTCCGGCGAGATTCTGCGGAAATCGAACGCCTGGCAGCGCGAGATGATCGTTCGCGGAAGCTTGTGCGCCTCGGTTGTGGCAAACACGAACACCACGTGCGGCGGCGGCTCCTCCAACGTCTTCAGCAGCGCGTTGAACGCCTCGTTGGTGAGCATGTGGACCTCGTCGATGACGTAGACCTTGACCCGCAGATCAGTTGGCGCGAAACCGACCTCCTGTCGCAGTCTGCGAACCTGGTCGATGCCGCGGTTGGAGGCGCCGTCGATCTCCAGGATGTCCAGCGTTCGCCCGGCGAGCACCGTGCGGCAGCTGTCGCACCGGTTGCACGGCTCGCCGCCGGACGGCTCGAGGCAGTTCACCGCGCGGGCAAGGATGCGCGCCACGGTCGTCTTGCCGATGCCCCGCTCTCCAGCGAACAGGTAGGCATGGGCCACTTCCCCGGCGACAACAGCGTTGCGCAGCGTGCGCGTAATCTCTTCCTGGCCAACGACCTCGGCGAAGCGCTGCGGGCGAAACCGGCGATACAGGGAGACGTACGGCGTAGTCTGCGGATTCAACGCGGAATCACCATCCCTGGTCGGGGAGACTGGATTTGAACCAGCGGCTTCCTGCTCCCAAAGCAGGCGCGCTACCAGGCTGCGCCACTCCCCGCCTCTCGCCACGCATTATAGAGAGCCGGTTCCACCCTCTCAAAACGCCGGCGACACCGCAACGGAAGCGCCCTCTACGGCGCCGGCGCTACTCCTCCTCGACGAGGAACACCAGGTCCATCGTCAGTCCGTTGCCGCCGCTTGGCGTGGCGACCGGGTTGGCGATGTTGCCGTTGCCCACGGTGCGGTAGTAGGCGTAGGTGAACGCCGGATTCACCGTGTAGACAAGACCCAGATCGTCGCCGGCAATGAGCAGCTGGTACTCCTTGTACACCTCAAACGCCGCTTCGCTGTCGTAGGTCGACACGCCCGCCGCGAGCAGCTCGTCGATGCGTCGCTCCGTCTCGTAGGGCTCCTCGCAGCCCGTGTAGTGCCAGAAGTGAAGACCGCCGCACGAGCCGTAGACGTTGGCGCCGCTGTTCGGCTCGCTTCCGCCCGACAGCCCGAGCAGCACCAGCTGCGAGGTCGACGCGCGGATGCTTGTCACCAAGGAGTTGAATTCGCGCGGGGCGAACGCCACCTTGAGTCCCACCCGATTCAGATCCTCGGTGATGATCAGAGCCATCGCCTCGCCGTCGGTGCTGGAGCCGGTGTTCATCTCCATCTCCACCGTCGTCCCGTCGGCGTAGTCGCGCCATCCGTCGCCGTTGCGATCGACCACGCCGATCTCGTCGAGCAACGACGCCGCGGCGTCGAGATCGAACTCGTAGGCCACCGCGTCGCGCTCGGTCACCGGGCCGCCGTAGACCTCGCGGCCGGCGTAAAACGGCGACATGTAGCTGACCGGGCTCCACTGCGGCACCGCGAGCCCGTTGTAGACGTTCGAGATGATCGTCTCCTTGTCGATGCAGTGGGCGAGCGCGCGGCGGAAGCGGAGGTCGCGATACAGTTCGCGAAGGCGCTCGTGCGTCCCCTCGGCAAGCCCGATGTCCTGGTTGATCGAGATCCATGATGTTCCGTAGTCGGGGACATCCGGATCGACGAGCACTTCGATGCCCAGCGTGTCGGCGAGCTCCTTGACCACAGGAACGTCCGACGGGCGGATGCCAAGGACGTGGAGTTCTCCGTTGCGGAACTTGAGCAGCGACGCGTCCTGATTCTCCACGATGTGGACGAAGTAGCGGTCGAGGTACGGCAGTTGGACGCCGTTGGGATCGTAGTGGTAGTAGAACGGGTTGCGGCGCATGATGACGTACTGATCGGGCCGGTACCGCTCGACGATGAACGGTCCCATGCCCACAAGCTCGGAAGGATCCGTGTCCAGCCCCCACGCCTCGTTGAACGCCCCCGCCTCAAGCTCGGGGTTGAGGCGCCCGACCTTGTCGGCCAGCACGTGCTTCGGCAGGATCGCGGCGCCCATGGCGGTGAGGATCGGCCGGAACGGCGCCGAGAGGCGCACCCGTACAGTGACCTCGTCGATCTTCTCCACCACGGGAAGACTGCCATCCGGCAGACGCAGCACGTCCCGCGTGTCGGTGTCGATGTCATCGTTGAAGTAGAGGTCGTTGAAGGTGAACACGACATCGTCCGCGGTGAACGGCGCTCCGTCGGACCACTGCAGCCCGCGGCGCAGCTCGAACACGATCTCCCGTCCGTCCTCCGACACGGTCCACGACTTCGCGAGCTCGGGCACGATCGCCGAGTTGTTGGGATCGATGTCGGTGAGTCCACGCAGCATGATGTTGGTGAACTGCGACGTGCTCGTCTCGTGCGCCGTCACGTGGTTCCACTTCTTCGGGTTGCTGATCGAAACGGCGTAGAGCGTTCCTCCCGGCGTCCCCGGTCGAAGATGGGCGTAGGAGGTCCCCTCCGCGCCGAGCGGCACCACAACGCGATCGACCTCGGCCGCGGAGCTGCCCTCGTGGGCGGCGACCTCCACGTGGAAGCCGTCGTCGAACGCCGCGATCGCGCGGTCGTTCCACCACCCGGGGTCGATCCACGCGCCGACGCGCAGCTCGCCCCACACCAGGTAGTCGCCGGCCTCGAGCCACACGATGCGCCGCTCTCCGACCCGGTCATCGATCTCGCGCTCGCCTTCCTCGAGGAGCCGATGCTCCAACGTGCCCGCCGCCCCCTCCTCGCCGAGCTGCAACCCCGCGATGTCCAGGCCGGTGTTCCCATCGCGGATCCCCGCCCGCGCGAGCACCGACGCCTCGCCGGGGGTGTCCTCCAGCAGCAGCCGCCCGGCAAGCCGCCCGCTCAGGCTCACGCGCGTGGCTTCGGTCACGCGGAATCGTCGGCTGAACACCAGCCCCGTGGACACGGACGACCGGTCTGATCCCCACGGTGCCCAGTCCTGGTCGACCGCGGCGTGCGCCGAGGCGTGGGCAGCGAAACCGTCCCCTTCGAACGCGAGCCCGCAAGAGACGACGTCTCCCTCCTCCACGCAAGGGTCGAGCACCGAGTTCCACGGCCCGGTGAACTCGATCTGTCCGATCGCCGGAAGCCCAACCGCAACGACCACCGTCACAGCAAGCCCTACCCACCATCGTGCCGATCCCACAGGTCGTCGTGTCATCGTCGCCTCCCGTTCGGCGCTTCGCGCATCAACGGACGGGACGCCCCGCGCAACAGCTCCCCGCCGGTGCAGGCAGCGCCTCGTCGCCTCCGTTCGGACAGGAGAGATGATACCACGGGCGCCGCCGGCGGGCAGCGAGCGCCAGTCTTCCGCTAGCGCCCAGTGGGACGCCATCGTGGAAGCTTGCGCAGCGCAAGATCCACGAGGAACGCCGCCAGGGCGGCGAGCAGCGCGTACGCGTGGAGGTCGGTCGCCTCCGCGGCGCGGCGCGCCACCGACCGCGGCGGCAGGTCGCTGCCATCATCGAGGATCCGCCCGCCGGTGGCCACGGCAACCTCCGCCAGGGCGCCTTCGTCGATCCCTGTGGCGCGATACTCCGCGCGATAGGGAACGGAGAACGGCACGGCGACGCTCTGCGACCGTGTGGCATCCACTACCTGGAGCGAGTACCCGCCCTTGCCGGGCAGCGGCAGCCGCGCCACGTAGAGCCCGGCTCCGACCTGCTCCATCGGCGCCGTCTCGCCGTCCGGCAGGAGGGTCGCCCGAAGCTCAAGGCCGTCGACGAACCCTCCCCCGGTGTCCACGGCATCGGCCAACGCCAGAAGCTCTCCCCCATCGATCTGCGTTGACACCGCCAGCCCCGGAGTCACCGGGGCATGCGGCTCCAGGGCCGCAAGGATCGTGTCGATCAGATAGGCGGCGCCCGACCACTCGGTCCATGCCGCCGTCCATCGCCCTGCGAGATCGGTGTTCACTGCAGCGACCTGCCCGCGGCCGTAGCGCCAGCGGGCAAGCAGCGGGTCCTCGCCCGCCCACAGGAGCACCTCGGCGGACTCCTTGGCGTAGGTCAGCGCGTAGCCGGCAAGCGGCGGGATCGGCAGGCCCTCGTCAACGAGCGGCCCGGCGACGCCGATCTCCCCGGTGATGAACCGCCCGCGGCTCAGCTGCTGCGTTGCGCGCACGCTGATCTCCGGCAAGTCGGTGATGTCTCTTGCCTCGAACAGCGTCCCGCCGCTCGCCTCGGTCAGGCTGCGCAGAAGCGACAGGTTCGGGTGCTCGCCAATCGCCACCACCGAGATCGAGATCGCCGCCTCCCCCCCCTCCTGCAGGCGGCGGTACAGCCCCTGGTAGTCTCGGTACTCGTCCACCGTCCGTCCGTCGGAGAGCAGGATGATGTGCTTCGCTCGCGCCACCGTCTCGTCGAGTCGATCGAGAGCCTCTACCACCGGGCCGTAGATGTCCGTACCCCCCTCGGCTTGAAGCGCCCGCAGCCGCTCGTAGATCGCCTCGCCGTCACCCACCGGCTCGATCGGCGACAGCCACGCGAAGCGACGATCAAACGCGAGGATCCCGGCGAGGTCTTCCTCGGTGAGCACGCGGACGCTCGCCACTGCCGCCTCCTGGAGAATGCGGATCTTCGTGGCGCCTTCGGCCTGCCCGCGCATGCTCGACGAACGATCGAGAAGGAACACAACGGCGATGCGCGCCTCCTCCGCCTTCTCGGGGACGTTGTAGGAAACGGGAAGGAGCCGCTCCAGGGCAACGCCGGCGAACCCACGAAGCTCCTCCTCGCCCTCGACCACCGTCAGGCTGCCACCGAGCTGGGAGACAAACGCATCGAGCGTCGCCAGGTCAAGGGCGCTCAGGTCGGCGAGCGGCACCCCGGACACGATGATCTGCCGCACGCCCGAAAGCCCCTCCAAGCTGGGCAGATCCGCCGTCATCATAGTCGGCCGCCCCGCGCTCTCGAGAAGTGTCGCCAGCCACGGATCGGCCTCCTTCGTGACCAGGAGGATCCGCGGCGCGTCGGCGGTGCGGGTGAACGCCGCGAGGCCGTCGTTCTCCACCCATGGATCCCCGTCCCGTTTGACAACGACACGATACTCGTAGGCGCCGCGCTCGGTGACAGTGTCGACATAGGCGAACCGGTTGACGCCGGCGGCCATCGGCTCGGTCGAAGAGTGGATCAGCTCCCCCTCCCGGTACAGAGACAGCGTGGCGGCGGTAACCTGCTCCGCTGACGTCTCGACGTGGATCGTGAACGGCTGTCCGGGGCTCACCTCGTCGGGCAGCCGAACGGCGGTGAGTGCGACATCGCTCGCCACGGCAACGCCAACGGGAGCGCACGAGATCTGGATCCCCGCCTGCTGCGCCCGCCGCACCGCTTCGTCACGCCCCGAGGTGAACCGCCCGTCGCTCACGAGCACCCAGTGCGCCACCTGACGGGGATCGACCACGGCGAGAGCCAGATCCGCGGCAGCCGCAAGATCGCTGTCCTCACCGAGGGCCTGTCCCGGAGCCCAGTCCGGAGACGACGCGGTGGCAACACCGGAGGCCGACGCCACGGCGGCAAACGCGACCGCGGCGAACCGGCGGCCCGGGTTCGCCGAGACGATCGCCCCGATGCGCGCGTCAATCGCTTCGGGCGCGACGGTCAGCCGGACGCTCGGCGACTGGTCGACAAGGAACACCACCGTCTCGGTGACGCGCTCGGTGAGCCGCTGCGGCCCGGCAACGGCAAGCAGCAAGAGGGCGACCACAACGGCCCGCGGCAGCAGCGCGACACGCCGTCCTCGAAGCGCGACGAGCGCTACGGCCGGCGCAAGCAACGCGATGAGAACAAGCGGGTGCGCAAAGACGATCATCGCGTCCTCCTCGGCAACAGCCGGTGGTAGACGATCGTTTCCGCGACCAGGGCGGCGAGCGCCAACAGAACGAGGACAGTCCAGAAGGGGAGAAGGGTCGCCGCGTGCGCCATCACCCCGGGGTCACCGGCCGCCTCCGCGGTCGGCGCGCTCGGTTCGGACTCGCCGGCCGGGACGTTGACGGCGAACGGGAAGCGACCGCGCGCCGACTCCACCCAGTACACGCCGGGCTCCGAGGGAACGATGACCGACAGAGAAGCGTGCCCGGCGATCGTTCCGCCACGGGGGTCCCGGACGGCGGAGATCGTCCCGAGCCCCGAAACGTCGAGCGGCTCTCCCACAGCGTTCCAGCCGATCGTCGGCGGCGCTGGAGCCCGGGACAGAAGCTCGAGGACGTTGCCGATCAGAAGCGGCAGATCCACCGAAATCGGGAGGTTGGTGCGCAGCAGGTCGGGGACCACGGCGACGGCGTGCCGCTCCGCGTCCTCCCACGTCAGAACCACCGGCTCATCGCCCGCGGCGAGCACCACCTCCGCCGCGGGGGGACGCTCCACGCGCGAGAGCTCGGGGACGCGCAGGGCGTCGACGTCGATGCCTTCGAGCAGCGGGTGGTCGATCGAGCGCAGCTCCGCAGAGGCGGCAATCGTCTCGCCAAGCTCGAGCGTCCCCTCGAGAGTCGCGTGCAGGAGAAGGATGTTGCCGTCGATCGACGCCGGCAGCCAGGCACCGTTGGCCACGGTGAGATCGTAGCCGGCCTCCGCCGCGGCGACAGCAACGCCGCCTTCGGGCAGCGCAGCGCGCGCGTCGCCGGCGAAGTGAACGATCACCTCGCGCCGTGGATCCGCGCGCAACGCCGCGAGGACAAAGCGGTCCGGCTCACCGAACCAGCGCACGTGGTACTCCACCGGGCGGCGCAGCGCCGCATAGCGCTCGTTGTCCGCGTCGAAGCCGTCGTCGGCGTCGATCGACGCAGTGAACACGAGCCCCTGCGTCTGCGGGAGCGCGAGCGTCAACGTCTCCTCGGCGGCGGCAGCAACGGCGAGCGGGACGGACGCAAGTTCGGTCTCGCCGGACACGATCACGCGTCCGGACCACGCGGTGTCGCCGCTGTTGGCCACACGCACGAACGCGGCGATACGGTCCGACTCGGTTTCGCGCACGTGAAACGCGCTGATCGCCACGTTGTCGCGCCCGTCAGCGACCCACACCTCGACGCCGGGAATCTCCAGCTGAAGCGCGCGGTCGGTGAGCACAACGACGCGCTCGAGGCGGTCGCCGCCCGCTGCCCGCAGCACCGCCGCGAGCGCCTCTTCCGTGCCGTCGCCCTCGAAGCCGGGGCGAAGTGTGGTCAGCGCCTCCCGCACGTCGTCGCGCGTTGCCCCCAGCGCGGCGACAACGGACGCGTGCCGGGCAAACGCCACCACAAGGGTCGACGCCGGCACCGACGCGTCCACGCGCCGCAACGCCTCGTCGATCGCCGCCTCGAAGCGCGTGCCCCTCGTTGCCGCGGCCGCCCGCATGCTCGCGCTGACGTCAACGGCAATCGCGGTCGCTGCAGCCTGCGGCCGCCGCAGGATCGCGGCCGGATCGGCGAGCGCGAAGACGAGCAGTGCGAGGAAGAGAAGCTGGAGCAGCAACGGCGGGTCGACCCGCTCGCGAAACGTCGCCGACCGCGACTCCGCGTCCGCCTGCAGCCCCTGCCACAGGTAGAGAGCCGACACGTCGTGTCGCCGGCTGCGCGACCGGAGGAAGTAGAGGAGGAGAACGGCCGCCGCGAGCGCGAGCAGGGCGAGCGCCGGAGCGTTCAGAAGAGTCACCTCAGCACTCCCGCGGCACGGAAGCGCTGGTGCAGAAGCTCGTGGAGCGAGGTGTCGGTGGACACCAGAAATCCGGGGACGCGCTGGCCCTCGAGGAACCGCTGCAACCGATCGATCTCTTCCTGGAGCCGGTGCCGGTACTGCGCCAGCGTGCGCCTGCCGACAACCAGTTCCAGGTGCCCGAGCGACTCGATCTCCGTGAGCCTCACGCTGCCCTCGATCGACGGCGCCAGCTCCTCTCGATCCAGCACCTGGATGACCACCACCTTGTCACCTCGGTGCAGCAGCCGCGACACCCCCTCCTCGTAGCCGCGATCGGAGAGCATGTCGCCGATGACAAGCACCAGGCCGCTCTCACGGGAGTGGGCAACGTACTGCATCAGCGACTCGTCGATCCTCGTGGTCCCCTCGGGGGAGATCGACTGCAGCAGCCGCAACACGTGTCCCATCTGCCGCATCCCGTGACGCGGCGGCACCCCGGCGCCGAGGCGATCGGCGAACGGGTAGACCCCCACGCGATCCAGCCCGCGAAGCCCGAGATAGGCGAGGGCGGCCGCGAGCCGCGCCGCGTAGCGCAGCTTCGAGGGGCTCCCCAGCCGCATCGACGCCGAGGTGTCCACCAGCAGCGTCACCGGCAGGTCAACCTCGTGGACGAAGCTCTTGACGAGCACACGATCGAGCCGCCCGTAGACGTTCCAATCCACGTACCGCAGATCGTCCCCGGGGCAGTAGGCGCGGTAGTCCGCGAACTCGAGGCTCACCCCGGCGCGCCGCGACACATGAACCCCCGACAGATGCCCACGGCGGCGCCCCGCGATGATGAACCGCAGGTTGGCGAGCCGCTTGAGGAACTCAGTGTCGATGAGGTCTTCACTCATGTGACGCTCGTCGCCTTCCACACCTCGTCGAGGACGCCCGCGACACGGACGCCTTCCGCCTCGCCACGGAAGTTGAGGATCATCCGGTGCTGGAGCGCCAGGACGAACATCTCCTCGATGTCACTGCGACGCACGTTCGCCTGTCCGGCGAGAAACGCGCGCGCCTTGGCCGCCAGCACGAGCGCAATCGCCCCCCGGGGACTTGCTCCGTACTCCACGAAGTCGCGGACGCACGCGGGTGCCAGCGCGTTGGAGGGATGTGTTGCCATCACCAGGCGGGCCACGTAGCGGCGCAGCTCCTCGGCGACGGGCATCTCCCGCACCACTCGCCGGGCACGCAGGATGTCGTCACCCGATGCGACCGGCTGGGGAAGGACCACCCCGGCTCCCTCTGTGTTTCTCTCGGCGATGGCCACAAGCTGGTCGATGGACGGGTACTCCACGGTCGCCTTGAGAAGGAACCGGTCGATCTGCGCCTCGGGAAGAGGATATGTGCCCTCCATCTCGATCGGGTTCTGGGTCGCGAGAACGACGAACGGCTCTTCGAGAGGGTAGGTCTTGGTCCCCACGGTCACCGTACGCTCCTCCATCGCCTCGAGCAACGCCGACTGCGTCTTCGGCGTCGCACGGTTGATCTCGTCGGCGAGCACAACGTGGGCGAACACCGGACCTGGGGCAAAGGAGAACGACCGGCGCCCGTCTTCCTCGGTGATGATGTCCGTCCCTACGATGTCCGCGGGCATCAGGTCGGGGGTGAACTGGATCCGGGAGAAGCGAAGCCCGAGCGCAGCGGCCAGCGCACGCACAAGAAGGGTCTTTCCGAGGCCCGGGATGCCCTCCAATAGGACGTTCCCGCTGCCCAGCATCCCGACAAGCGCCGCCTCGACAACGCGCTCGTGTCCGACGATGACCCCGTCGATCGCCTCCCGAAGCGCCGTCATCGACGCCGTGGCCTGCTCGTAATCCCTTTCTGTGATCATTGTTCTCCTTGCGCGATGGCTTCGAAGTACCGCTCGATGAGCTGCCTCTCCTGCGCGTCGAGTCCCCGCTGGTCGAGGATCGCTCGCAGCGCGTCGTAGTCGACCACCCGTCCCGACCGCCCCACGTCGCCGGAGGCGGGCTCCAGCGGAACGCCACGCGTGACAAACTCCTCGAACTCCCCATCGAGACCGATCCGGCCTTCGATCTCGGCGTCGTAGAACGCAGGCTCCTTGCGTTCCAGGAAGCTCTCGGCCTCGTCTCCCCGTCCCTCGTCCCCACCGAGCATCCGCTCGATGAGCGCCGCGTCCTCGTCCTCGCCCACGGGCTCCCCGGCCTCCCTTTGCCCGCCCTCGTTGCCCTGCCGGGATGTGCCGTCGCCGGCCGGGTCCGCGCCGTCGCCCTCCGGCTCCGGGGGGCTCCACAGATCGAACTCCGGCTCCGCCATGCTCTCGCCACCCTCCGACGCCGCGTCGGGATCCCCCGCCTCAGGCGGGAGCCCCTGTTCGGCCATCGCCTCCTTCACCGCGTCGATGCGCTCTGCAAGCCCGTCGCCCTCCCCCGCTGCCGCGAGCTCCTCGACCGCGTCACGAAGCGCGGATGCAGGAAGCCGCGAGGCCAGCTCCTCCAGGGACTCCATCAGCCCTTCGGCGGCCTGCTCCGCCGCCTCCTCTAGTGCGTCCAGGATCTCTGCGAGATCGGCGAGTAGCTCCCCTTGAGCCGCGAGAAGCTCGACGATCGGCGCAGCAGCCCCATCGAGCGCTCCATTGACCTGGCTCAGCCCAAGCGCCGCCTCCAGCGCGTCGTCCGGCGAGCGTCCCTCCTCGCCTGTGGGCGCTTCGATGTCGGTTCGCAGGGCGTCCGCTTCGCTCGTCCGAAGCGCCGGCGCCCCTTCCTCGGACTCCCGTAGAAGCTCGGGCGCAGCGTCCGGAGCCCGCGCTGCGCTGATCTGCGTCGCCGCAGTCACGTTTCCGTCTCGCCCCATGGGCAGCGCAACCAGCCCCCCGGCCAGAAGGAGCCCCAACGCGCCGCCGCTGAACAGCACCAGCGCCCGCCGTCCCAAAGGAACCCCTTGCCGAAGGTCGATCGACCGCCCGGTGAGCCCACGCTCGATCCGCGAGCGCAGCACCGCGGGACCGTTTCGCTGACGCAGCTCGTAGAGCGAGGAGAGGCGCTCCTCGGTCCCCGCGGCTACATCGATCCGCAGCAGCAGCCGCGGAAGATCGACGCGGAGCCGCCAACCAAGGACGAACGCGCACGCTCCCGCGAGCAGCACCGCCACGGCCCCGTAGAGAAGCGCAACATCGGCAATGGAGACCGGCGCCACGAGGCGCGCCACGGACACGGCAAGCAACAGGGCCGCACCCACGGCCACAGCGATCGCCGTGGCGCGGGCGGCGCGCATCCGTCGCGCCCGCCGCTCGGCGCGGACGAGGAACTCCGAGAACTCAAACATGTCGCCCCCCCCGCATGCGCGCCCACAGGAGTGGCGTCATCACAGCCAGACCGCCGAGCGGCACAAGAAACGCCAGCAGCGCACTGCCCACAGTGGGTTCGCTCAGAAGCCGCGGCGCCGCGCCCAGCGGGCTCGCGATCGGCACCACCAGAAGCGGCAGGAACATGTAGAGCGCGAGCAGCCCGTACTTCAACGCCCACTGCACTGCCGGCCGCCGGTGTCCGTGGCCGCTTCCCATCCATCGACCGGCGACCGCCCACAGCAACGCCACGACACCCCCGTACATGATGCACAGCACCAGCCCGGTTTCGCGACCGGGCACCAACGCGCGGGCGTACAACAGCAACGGCAGCGACGCGACGTTCGCCAGGGCAATCCTTGCGACAAGGCGACTGACCGCGAAGCTGCGTTCCCCACGCATCGCGCTCAGCGTACCCAGCCGCGCGCCAAGGACACCGCAGGCAAGAGCGTACACGTAGAACAGCACCGGCGCGTGAAGCGGGATCAACGCGGCGCGGTACGCCTCAAGGCGACACGGCATCGGGATGGAGACCAGGAGGGCAACGCCGTTCAGAAGCACGAACCCCATGAAGGTCGTCGCAACCCCTCGGTCGATCACCGCGTGTTCTCCCCTCACAGTGTTCCTCCACGGCCTTCCACCAACGTCACATCGGCGACGCTCACTTTTCGGCGCTCCTCGGGGGCAAGATCCACCCGCGTCCGCCATCGCACCGCCACGAGCCACACCCGATCAGACGCCAGGCGGGAGACGATGTCCTCTCCGAGCCGCCTCCGCAGCGTCCGCCACGCCCCGCCGCTGCGCCACGCCTGCGCCAGCGTGTCCCCTTCGCCGAGCGAAACCTCCCAATCCCCGGGACGCACTCCCCCCGGAATTGCGTAGAGCCTCTCGTCGAGGACGACGTACGCCTCGCCGAGTGTCTCCTCGAGGTCGCTTCGGATCTGCACCCCCTTTTCGCCGTCGAAGCGAACGTCAATCGCCGGGGCAACAGCAGAGTAGCTTATGAGGTACTCGTCCTCCCCGGCGTTGACCTCCACCTCACCACCCTCCCCGAGCGTCCACCGGCTGTCGAAATACCGCGCCACGAGGCTCTCCGGAGACCGCTCGATCCGCGGGACAACCGGGCTCGTCCAGGACGACATCCCGGACACGGTTTTGTATAGACCGACGCAATGTATCTCCGAGCCCACTGACGATATGATTCGGACGTTCGTTTCTAAGCCATATGTAGTAACATCCTGTTTCGTACGGTTTGCGTGCAAACCCGATAAAACCGAGAGCATCAACGCTCCGCACACGATCACCAGAACCGATCGGCGCTGCCGTCGGACCACGAACAGCGCCGCCGCCAGCACCGCGAGGCTGGCGGCCAGAACCCCGACCGCCACCGCATGCCCGGGCGTCTGTAGCGGAAGGGTGAGCAGCAGCTCCGCGGTCGGCTCCAGCAGCGAGGGCACCGCGGCGGCCCTAACGAGCGCCGCGATCTCCTGCAGCGTGTCCCGATCGCAGCTCGCGGCATCGTAGGTCACAAGGTACAGGCGGCCGAGGCCCACGGTGTGGGTGATGAGCCGTAGCCCGTCAGCACCGGTCCACGGGATGTCGGCCCCCGCCCTCAGCTCCCCGGATACGGCGTAGCCGCCGTCCTCACGGCGTTCCAGTTGCGGGGAGACCAGCGGAAGCAGCCGTCGCAGTCCCGGAGAGTCCACCAGCGGCAGGTCGGCACCGCCGAACACGATCACGGTTCCGCCGGCGACCACCCATCGGGAGATCGCTTCCCACGCCAAGTGCGGCAACCCCTCCCTGACCCTGCCGATCCACAGCGTGCCGAGCGCCTCGTAGCCCCACCAGACCCGCGGGAGGGCCTCGGTGTTCACCGCCACCGCTCCCGGCTCCACCGGGTGCGGGAACTCACCGACCGTCACGATGAGCGGTTCGCTGCGCGCTCCCGCCCGAAGCTCAACCTGCGCCGAATCGAGGACCCTGTCCTCGTCGTCGAGCATACGGACCTCCAGGGGGACGGCGAAATCATAGATGGGTACTACGGTATCGATCCACTGGCCCGCCGATGAGCCAAGCGGAACCCGCACGTCGTTCGTCGCCTCCCCGTGCCACGGATTCCCGGTTCTGTGGGAGACGCAGAGCGCCGTGGCCGTCTGGCGAAGCTCGCTGGAAAGGAAGATCCGCACAGGGCAGTAGTATCCCGTGCGGAACGTGTCGGAGAAGCCGATCTCCACCTGCACTGCAGCAGCCCCAAAAGAGAGCGACGCGACGGCCACAGCCGCCAGCACCGCCCGCCAGTTGTGCGTCATCGGATCTCCTCGCTGACACGGACGCCGGCGCGCTCACCAGCGCGCCGTCCACCCACACGCAGCAAGTGTCATCCCGGATGACAGGAGAACTTCGGCCGAGACTACCCCTGAAGCTCGGGCTTGTCAATTTCCACGAGTCGGGCTCGTCTACTGAGGAAGACGGTTGACCGCGGACGCGGTGTCCTCGTCGAGCACGTCGGCGTAGACCTGGGTCGTCTGAATGGAGCTGTGGCCGAGCTGTTTCTGCACGAGGCGAAGGTTGAACTCCGAGGCCCGGTACAGAAGCGACGCGTAGGTGTGACGACAGGAGTGAATCGAATAGCGCTCGGGGATCCCCACGGCAGACGCGCTCTTCTTGAACACGCGGTACACCGCAGTGCGCGTCAGCGGTGCGTCCCCTCGCCCTGACACGAACAGGGGCGCCTCGGGCCGCAGGGGTTCGCCGACAGACGCCTTCCAGCGCACGAACTCCTCGAGGTGGGCGCGAAGCGCCTCGCCGATCCGGACCCCGCGCTTCTTGTGCCCCTTCCCGTCGCGCACGATCAGCGTCGCGCGCCCCGACTCCAGCAGGACGTCCCGCAACCGCAGATCGCAGATCTCCGAAACGCGCAGCCCGCTGTCAAGCGCCACGTGGAGGATTGCCCAGTCCCTCACCGGGTGCCGGCGGCCGTCTGTGCTCCCGTCGACCGCACATCCGCGACAGTGCTGCTTCAGCGCCAGCACCTGGGCCGGGCCAAGGAAGTCCTCCTGAGTGATGTCGAGCGGCACGTGCCCCCCTTTTCTGATGGCGCTCGACGCTACCTCGCAGCACCCCGGGGGCAGAAGACAACTGTCGCAACAAAAGGACTCTTTTGTTGCCAGATCGACGATATATCGCGAAACGTCCGTTCCCTACGACCCTATCGCGGTCAATGCGCGCCTCGGGGTCGTGATCTCTCTTGTCGGCGCCCCCCTCCCAGAGGGTGGCTCGCCGCCGATCAGGCGATTGACAGGCCTCTCGTTCGATCGGCGCGGCGCGTTGGCGCCGGCGGCCGCGTCACGTGAGCGTGTAGCGCTCCATGATCCGCGCCTCGTCGCCGACCACCTCGCCTACGACCTCCACATGTTCAGCGATCCCCGAGTGCTGCAGCTTGCTGCGAAGCAGCGTGTCCAGCTGGAAGATCCCCGCCGAGTTGGACATCTCGACCTGGATGCGAATCGCACGGCTCTCCCCGCGCTGGATCCGCACCTTCTTGATCGCCATGGCGGACACCGAATGGATCGTCTGTTCTCCTGCCTTGAACGGGATCCTTGCCCGCCCCGCCTCCATGTCGAGCGCGTCCGCGACCTTCACCACGCCCGCCTCGACTGTCAGCGGCTCGGCGTCCCGGCGATGGCAGTAGATCGCATGCAGGATCTCCCCCTCGAGTACCGTTGCCTGCGGCTCCTCGTACGCCCCCGCGAGAAGCTCCCGGATGATCGCCGGGGCAAGGACCAGAGACAGCGCTTCGTGATCCACCCGGTGAATCACGTGCCCGATATCGTGCAACGCCGAGGCAACGACCACCACCACCTCCGCGTCGTCGGCCGTGAGGCCGTGATCGGAGACCGCGGACGGCACCACGCCCCCAGCGACGAGAAGCCGCAGGAGACGAAGCGCGATGTTGACGATGATCTTGATGTGCACCGGACCGTGATCGTTGATGCCCATGCGGTCAATCGCCATCGTGTTCGACGCCGCCCACAACGCCTCGAGTCGCGCCGATCCCTCTATTCTCGCCACAACCTCCGCCATCGCCCTGTTTGCCCGGACCGGCAGGCTAAGCTCCATCGATCTCCTCTCGTAGCCCGTCCCACCACCGCGACGCCGTCCCCTCGCCAGCGCGACGGCCGCCGCGCTCCAACCACGCGAGTCGCTCGCGGAGGAGCCGTACTTCCTCGCACAGCCGCTGCAGCACCGCCTCGTCTCGCCCCGCCTTGCCCGCGCTTCGTTCTGTTTCGTACAAAACCGCATCAGCCGCTGTGTCCTTTTTATAGTTCTTTGCGCGCGTTATCGAACTCGCTTCGCTTAGAGTTAGACCCGTATCGCTCAACTGCTGAAGCCCGCGAAGCAGCTCCACCCCTTCGTCGTCCACAAGCAGCTGGTTGTTCGGCCCCCTGCGGAGGTGAGGACCGAGGACGTCGCGGATGGCGTTGATCCGATTACGTACTTGATGCGCCGTGGACAGCCCCAGCTCCCCTCGCAGATCCCCTATCGTGTGCATTCTCCCTCCCGGGCTTCCCCGGTCAAGCATACAGCCCGGCTCTGCCGCAGCCAACGCGTTGCCCTCCGCTTCCGCATTCGATAGGCTCCCCCCATGGCCATCCGCGTACTGCCACCCGACCTCGCCGCGAAGATCGCCGCGGGCGAGGTGATCGAGCGCCCCGCATCCGCTGTCAAAGAGCTCATCGAGAACGCACTCGACGCAAAAAGCGAGACCATCGACGTCGAGATCGAGGACGGCGGCATCGCCCGGATCACTGTCCGCGACGACGGAGAGGGAATGAGCGACGACGATCTGCGGCTGTGCACCGCCCGCCACGCGACGAGCAAGCTGCGTCGGGACAGCGACCTGCTTTCGATTCACACCCTCGGCTTCCGTGGTGAGGCGCTCGCCAGCCTGGCGGCGGTCGCCCACCTCAGCATCGTCACCAGGCTTCAAACAGCAAAGGACGGCTTCCGCCTCGACGTCGGCCCCGGCGTCGAACCCACCCTTGCGCCGGCCGGCCGCGCCCCGGGGACCACCGTTGATGTGCGCCGGCTGTTCGCCTCTTTCCCCGCACGATCCAAGTTCCTTGGGACCCCACGGACCGAGTCGTTCCACGTCGGCCGGTGCGTCCACCGCCTTGCGGTGGCGACCCCGGACGTCGGCTGGTCCCTGCGTCACGGCACCCGGTGGATGCTTCGCGCCCCTGCGGTGAGGGATCCTCGGGAGCGGCTCGCACAGATCTACGGGCCGGAGACCGCGCGGGAGCTGATCCCGTTTGCCCTTACCCGAAGCGGCATCGAAGTGGAGGGCCTCGCCGGACCGCCCGAGCTTCGGCGCAGCCATCGGCGAGACCAGCTGTTCATCGTGAACGGCCGTCCCGTTTCCGACCGCGGACTGAGCTACGTCGTTGGCAGCGCCTACCACGGGATGCTGCGGCGCGGAACGTACCCTCTGGTACTGATCCACGTGCGGGTGCCACCAGAGACCGTCGATGTGAACGTCCATCCGCGCAAGGACGAGATCCGCTTCCGCGAGCCCCGCGTCGTGCAGGAGACAGTGAGCGCGGCGCTCCAGCAGGCGTTGGCGTCCCGCTACGCAGTGCCCCACCTTGCGAGCGCCTCTGTCGCCGAGCCGCGCCCCGCCGGCACCACGCCGCGGCGCTCGCCGCCTTCCCGAGAGCGGCTGCCGCTCGACTTCGATCGCCTTTCCCAGGCTTCCCGAGAGGAGAAGGCGGGCGAAAAAGTGAGCCCTGCAGGGTCACGCAGAGCGATCGGCCAGCTCCGCGAAACCTACCTGCTCGTCGAGGGACCCGACGGGCTTGAGATCGTCGACCAGCACGTGGCTCACGAGCAGATCCTCCATGTCCGCCTACAACGGCAGTACACCGACGGCGACCTTCCTCGACAGCAGTTCCTGTTGCCGGTCAGGATCGAGCTCCCGTTCGACGACGCGGAGCGGATCATCGCCCACCGCGACCACCTCGAGCGACTCGGTGTCGTGCTCGATGAGTTCGGCGGAGGCACGTTCCTGCTGCGGGAGTATCCGGCCGCGCTCGCTGAGCAGCAGACGCGCTACGGCTTTCAGGAAGCGATCGACCGTCTGGTGGAGGCCCTAGCACACGGCCAGTCGGGGGAACAGGCGCTTCTCGGCCGGCTGCTTGCCTCGCTCGCTTGCGCCGCTGCGGTAACCGCGGGGACCTCCCTCAGCAGGATCGAGCAGCAGGCGCTCGTCGACGCACTGATGACGCTCGAAGACCCCTACCGCTGCCCACACGGGCGGCCGATCATCCTTCGCTTCGACGACGACGAACTCGCCCGGCGGTTCGGTCGTCGCTAGCTGGCAGCGCGCCGTCGTGCGGCCACGCGCCATCACCCCTTGCGCCGACAGGCCGGGGCATCGCTTGCGGCGTGCAGCAAGAGACAGGATCCGCCCCGCTTGAGAAGTGAGAGATCCGTCCCCGCTCCAGCCAAAGGGGGCAGAAGCTGCGCGAGCACCGACTCCTCGGAAGCGGGTGCAAGGATCCAACGACTGATCCCCCCCTTGCGAACCAGGCAACGGCCTTCTCGTGATCAAAACGCAATGGTAGACCCCGACGGGTCGCTAGGCGGGGGGTACGAGCACTCGCAGCGCGCGCGGCACAACACGGACGGAGAACGCTTCGCGCGGCAGCGCGTACGGCTCCCCATCCATGTGGGCAACGAGCTTCGCCTTCGACTCCACGCCGACCGAGTCCGCCTGCTTGTAGGTCACCTGGCGAAGCCCGAGATGCGCGCCTTTCCGTGCCTGGGGAAGGCGAATCAACCGCTCCACGCGCGGGAAGTCCGCGATCGCGGAGACGTCCAGTAGGCCGTCCTCGATCTCGGCGCGTGGCGCGAGCTTGAACCCGCCACCGCAGTACTTGCCGTTGGCAATCCCAAGAGAGATACACGCAGTCTCGAGAACCTCGGACCCGAAACGCAGCGTCACCGGGAACGCGCGAAAGCGGAACACCTGCTTCACCGCGGCGTACATGTAGGCTGCGGCGCCGCGCACCCGCTCCATGCGCAGCACATCCCGCGCCACTTGAGCGTCGATACCGATCCCCAGGCCGTTGACGAAGTGCCGATCCGCGTCGACGACACCAAGGTCGATTTCGCGCTCCCGTCCGCCGCCAAGCAGCTCCACCGCGGCGAGCGGATCCGCCGGCATGCCCATCATCCGTACGAAGTCGTTGCCCTTGCCCGCGGGGATGACCGCGAGCGTGGCATCGGCACCGACAAGGCCGTTGGCGACCTCGTTGATGGTTCCGTCGCCGCCCATCGCGACGATGTGCGTGAACCCCGCTTCAACGCCCATTCGCGCAACGTCGGTTGCCTCGTGTGGCTCGTTGGTGTAGTGGAGATCGTAGTCCACGCCGCGCCGTTCAAGCTCCAAGCGCACCTTGGGGAACGCCCGCTTGCACCGCCCTTGACCGGCAATCAGGTTGACGATGAGGAAGTAGCGGCGGCTCGGCATGGGCGCCATCCTAGGTGGAGCTCCCGCCGTTGTCAAGGCCGAGCGCGGCGCCGCCCGGCTTCAGAAGCTGCAACGCCTCCTGGGGGATCTCCCACTCCGCTTCGGTTCCAACGCCCTGCGCCACCTCCGAGGCCACCTGTGCCCGCAGGCGGCCGAGCGGCGTCTCCAGCAGCAGCACTGTGACGTCGCCCTCGTAGAACGCCTCGCGAACCGTCCCACGAAACCGTAGGCGGTCTCCCCGGCGACGGCAACGTGTCCCGTCAACGCTCGCCCCCGCGGCGACAGCATCCTCGCGTACCAGGATCGCCGCCGCTCCGCCCACTTCGTGCGCCGTCTCCGGTTCGTCCGACACGACGACCGTGCCGCCGCCCACCGCGAGTCGCCACCCACCCTGCTCCCGACCGATCACCCGCGCCCTCAGCACATTGAAGCTCCCCACCAACCGTGCGACCTCCTCGGTCAGCGGACGTTCGTGAAGACACCGCGGCGGCCCCACCTGCTCGATCCGCCCTGCGTGCATCACCGCCACGCGCTCGCCGAGCGAGAACGCCTCGCGCCGATCGTGGGTGACGTAGAGCGCGGTCTGCTGCAATGCGCGCTGCAGGCCTCCAAGCTCTTCCCGAAGCGCCCCACGAAGCGCCGCATCGAGCGCCGAAAGCGGCTCGTCCAGAAGCAGAAGCCGCGGCCGCGGCGCCAGCGCCCGCGCCAGCGCCACGCGCTGACACTGCCCTGCGGAGATCTCTCCCGGCCTGCGAGAGGCGAGGTCGCGAAGCCTCACCAGATCCAGAAGCTCGTCCACGCGCCGTCGCGCCCCGCTCCGCGGCCCTCGCAGCCCGTAGGCGATGTTGCGCCGCACGCTCATGTGCGGGAACAGCGCGTAGGATTGGAACACGAACCCCACCCCGCGCCGCTCGACCGGCACCCCAAGCACGCTCCGTCCGTCACAGCGCACATCCCCTGTCCAAGGACGCTCCAACCCGGCGATCAGCCGCAGCAACGTTGTCTTCCCGCACCCCGATGCCCCGAGGATCGCAACGAGCTCTCCGGACGCAACGGAGAGCGAGACGTTGTCAACGGCCGTCACCTCCGCGAACCTCTTCGTCAGGCCGATAAGCTCTAGCGACGCCATCTGGCCTCCAGCGTCAGGGCACCCAGTCGATCGAGCATCAGGAAGCAGCCCGCGGTCACCGCGATCAGCACCACCGCCATCGCGCTCGCGGCGCCGAACTGCCGCGACGCAAGCAGGCTGTGAACAGCGAGCGGCAGCGTCGCCGTGCCTGGACGCATGAGGACGATCGCCGCGCTCATCTCCCCGATGCTGAGCGCAAACGCGAACACTCCCGCGGCGGCGACCCCCTTCCAGACCGCCGGCAGCTCAACCGTCAGCAGCCGGCGAGCCGGTCCCGCTCCCAGGGTCCTCGCCGCGTCGATCACCGACGGATCGACGCTTCCGAGCACGGGCCGCATCACGCGCACCACGAACGGGTAGTTCAAGATCGCGTGGGCGATCGAGATCGGCACCCACGCGCCGCCGACCCGCGACACAGCCCCACCGAGCCCGCGCAGCACCGCGTATCCCACCGCCACCGACGACAGACCGAGGGGGATCATCAGCAGCGCCTCCAGAACACGCCGACCACGTCGGCGCGACCGCACGGAAATCGCCGCGACCGCCGTTCCCAAAGGAACCGCCGCCGCCGTTGACACCCCAGCGACCAGCAGGCTGGTGGCCACCGTTCGCAGCGGTGACGCGCCAAGAAGCGGGCTGTACCCTGCGGTCAATAGGTAGCGGTAGTTCCCAAGGCTCCACGCCCCCTGCGACCGAACCGAGTCAACGACGATCGCCCCGATCGGACCGGCGAAGAACCCAAGGGCGAGGACGCCGTAGACGCACAGCGCGATCCGACCCAGATCGAACGGTCGCGCGAAGAGCGAACGAAGCGGACGACGGCGACGCCCGGACACGGGCACCGCGGCCATCGCCTCGGCCTGGAGATAGGCGTAGGTGAGGCAGAGCGAAAGGAGGCCCTCCACGAGGATGAGCGCCCCGCCGCGCTCCGGATCGAGCAGCGTCCTCACGAGCGTGTAGATCTCCACTTCGATCGTTGTGAAGCGCGCGCCGCCGAGGGCAAGAACGATGGGAAACGAGAGGAAGCAAAGCACGAACACGAGTGCCGAGGCACTGAGCACCGCCGGCAGAACAAGCGGCGCGTCCACCGTGAGAAGCCGTCGGATCGGGCCGCGCCCCAGCGCCGCCGCAGCCTCGTCCAGTTCGGGATCGATCGTCTCCCACACCGAACTCACCAGTCGCATCACGATCGGGGCGTTGTAGAACGCGTGGGCAAGGACGATCCCCCACATGGAGTAGAGCACACGCACCGGAGGCCGCGCGAGGCCGAACCAGCTCATCAATGCGTGGTTCAACGCACCGCCTCGCCCCCAGAAAAGGACGAAGCCGAGGGCGACGGTGATCGCAGGAAGCACAAACGGCACGGCGGTCAGCGACCGCGCTACGCCTCGACCGGGGAACCGAAAGCGGCCAAGGAGCAGCGCACCGGGAAGCCCGATCAGAAGCGCGACCAGCGTGCTGAGCCCCGCCTGCTTCAGCGTGAATCCGATGATCCCGACGTAGTACGGGTCACCGAGGATCGAGGCCAGCGGACGAGCGGACCATGCGCCATCGCTGCGAAGCCCCTCCGAGATCACACGCCCCAGCGGGACGTAGAACGCGACAGCAAGAAGCGCCAACACAACGAGAAGCAGCGCCGCCCGCCGCCTCATCGGACGTGCCTCCGACCGTACCCGCGGTCGATCCGCTCTCTTGCTCTCCCACTCGCTCGTTTGGCGGCCATCACTCGTCACGCAGGCTCGCCACGCGTCGGCTTGTGGTTCGAGGGATCGTTCGGCCGCTTCCTCCGCTGGGATTGCCCAGATCAGGTTCGAAGGGTCGAGGCGGAATGCCTCCTCTCAGCCCAGCACGCGAGCTCCCCTGCGGCGACACTCTACGCCCGCCGGAGCGGCCGGTCAAACGCCTCCGGCGGGCGTCGGGCGATCGTCTCTCAAGGGGTCAGTCGAGAACGAACGAGCTGTCGGCGCCGATTCCTGCCACGGTGTGAGCGATGATCCGCGACGCGGCCTCCACGTCGCCCAGATGGACCAGCTCGCAGGGCGAGTGCATGTACCGGTTCGGTATCCCGATGAGGCCTGTCGCAACCCCGGCACGGGTGAGTTGGAGGGCGTTGGCGTCTGTACCGGTGCCACGCGGCGCCCCTTGTACCTGATACGGGATCTTCTCCGCCTCGGCCGCGTTTACCATCCGATCGAACAGCAGGCGGTTGATGTTCGGACCTCGGGTGATAACGGGCCCTTTACCCATGGCGATGTCGCCCTCTCCGCCCGTGTCGGAGGCGGCGTCCGGGATGTCGGTCGCGTGGGTCACGTCCACGGCGATCCCCACCTGGGGATCGATCCCGAAGGCGCTGGTGATCGCGCCGCGAAGCCCGATCTCCTCCTGGACGGTCCCCACGACATAGACGGCCGCGTCGGGGTTCATGTCCTTCAACCGACGGGCCGCCTCCAAGACGACGAACGCCCCGATCCGGTCGTCGAACGCGCGTGCAAGGGCGATGTCGTTGCGAAGCGTTGCGAAGCCGTGATCGACCACCATCGGATCGCCTATTCGCACGAGAGACTCGGCCTCTTCCTTGTCTCTCGCCCCGATGTCGACCCACAGCTGCTTGACCTTGACGACCTTCTCCCTTGCTTCCTTCTCCAGGAGATGGATCGCCTTGCGCCCGACCACACCGATGAGGATCCCCTGGTCCGTCCGGATGCGAACACGTTGCCCGGGAAGGATCTGAGGATCCCATCCGCCGATCGGCCGGAACGAGAGGAAGCCGTTCTTGTCGATGTGGGTGACCATCAGCCCGATCTCGTCGATGTGACCGGCGAGCATCACCCTCGGGGAGCCGGCTTCGTTGACGACCGCGAACGAGTTGCCGTGAACGTCACTCCAGGTCCGATCGGCGAACCCCTCCGCCTCCTGTCGCCAAATGCGGGCGGCGTCCTCCTCGTACCCCGTGGGACAGACCGCCTCCATGAGCCGCTTGAGAAATGCGCGCGTGTTGTCGTCCATCTGACCTCCTCTAGGGTTGTGCCGACTGCAAGTCTACCGACAGCTCACGGATCCGTCGAGCGTCCGCGCAGCGGAATGCCCAGCCGCGCGTGGCGGAAGCGAGCGCCGTCGGGCTCCCCCTTGCGGCGAGCGCCGTCGGGCTCGCCCTTGCAGCGAGCGCCGTCGGGCTCGCCCTTGCAGCGAGCACCGTCGGGCTCCCCCTTGCGGCGAGCACCGTCGGGCTCCCCCTTGCAGCGAGCACCGTCGGGCTCGCCCTTGTGGCGAGCGCCGTCGGGCTCCCCCTTGCGGCGAGCACCGTCGGGCTCGCCCTTGCGGCGAGCGCCGTCGGGCTCGCCCTTGCAGCGAGCGCCGTCGGGCTCGCCCTTGCAGCGAGCGCCGTCGGGCTCGCCCTTGCGGCGAGCACCGTCGGGCTCCCCCTTGCAGCGAGCACCCTCGGGCTCGCCCTTGCAGCGAGCGCCGTCGGGCTCCCCCTTGCGGCGAGCACCGTTGGGCTCGCCCTTGCAGCGAGCACCCTCGGGCTCCCCCTTGCGGCGAGCACCGTCGGGCTCGCCCTTGCGGCGAGCACCGTCGGGCTCGCCCTTGTTGAGACGGCACCCGCCCGGCAGCATACTCCGCCCAGGAAAGGAGAGGGTGTGGCACCGTCACGTCTTCACGATCATCCGGTCCTAGAGCCGCTGGAAGAGCGCTTTGTGACGTTCCACTGGGCGGGGTCTCCCGTCACCGCACGCGAAGGCGAGACAATCGCCGCCGCCCTGGTTGCCCACGGCGTCCGCGCGTTTGGGCACCACCATCGCGACGGCGCGCCCCAGGGCATATTCTGCGCCAACGGCCAGTGCAGCCAGTGCCTTGTCCTTGCCGACGGCCGCCCGGTGAAGGCGTGCATCACCCCTGTTCGAGAGGGCCTGCGCGTCGACCCGGTCGACCGGCTTCCGCAGCTACCCCCCATGGACTCTGTCCCGGCGTTCTCCGAGATCCCATCGATCGCTGTTCCTGTACTCATTGTCGGCGGCGGTCCCGCCGGCCTCTCGGCGGCGCTCGAGCTTGCCGCCCACGGGGTGCGCAGCCTGCTGGTGGATGACAAGCAGCGGCTCGGCGGGAAGCTGGTGCTGCAAACGCATCGCTTCTTCGGCTCCAACGACGCGGTCTTCGCCGGCACGCGGGGGATCGAGATCGCGCGCCGTCTCGAAGGCGAAGTGGCGCAAAGCGACGCCGTCGAGGTGTGGCTCGGAGCCACCGCTGTCGGCGCGTTCTCCGATGGCTCGATCGGCATCCTGCGCGGCGAGGGCTACGCGCTCGTCCGCCCCGACGTGCTCATCGTAGCCACCGGAGCCCGAGAGAAGTCGCTGGCGTTCCCCGGGAACACGCTTCCTGGGGTGTTCGGAGCCGGGGCGTTCCAGACACTTCTGAACCGCGACCAGGTCGTGCCGTCGCGGCGCCTGTTCATCGTCGGCGGTGGCAACGTCGGGTTGATCGCCGGCTACCACGCCCTCCAGGCCGGGATCGAGGTCGTCGGCCTGGTAGAGGCCCTGCCGGAGTGCCGCGGCTACAAGGTCCACCGCGACAAGCTGCTGCGGCTCGGAGTTCCGATCCACACGTCGCACAGCGTGCTCTCCGCCAACGGCACGTCGACCGTAGAGTCGGTGACGGTGGCCGCACTCGGCGACGGCTTCACTCCCATCCCCGGCACAGAGAGGACCTACGACTGCGACACGGTGCTCATCGCCGTGGGCCTCGATCCCGTTGACGAGATCTACCGCGCCGCGACCCGCTTCGGGCTGCCTGCGCTCGCCGCTGGGGACGCCGACGAGATCGCCGAAGCGTCGGCGGCCATCTTCTCCGGGCGCATCCGCGCACGCGAAGCGGCAAGACGATGGGGCGCCGAGGTGCCGGCCGTGCCCGAGAGCTGGCATAAGACCGCCGCCCTGCTCAAGTCGCCGGGAGGCGCCATCGGCGCCGCGCACGTCCCCAAGGCAGAGAGCGGCGTTATCCCCGTGTTCCACTGCACTCAGGAGATCCCCTGCAACCCGTGCGCCGCCGCGTGTCCGCTGTCGTTGATCCACGTCGATCCGGGCGACATCCGCGGCACACCGCGTTTTCTCGGCGACGAACGCGGTGTGGCCTGTGTCGGCTGCGCGCGCTGCGTTACGCTGTGCCCGGGGCTCGCGATCACCCTCGTCGACTTCCGGGACGACCCGGAGCGTCCTACAGTCACTGTCCCCTACGAGCTTCCCACGGAAGGCATCGCGCCGGGCACTCGGATGACGGCCCTCGACACCGAAGGCGACCCGCTTGGCGAGCTCCCGGTTGTCGATCTACGCGTGCCGCGCGGCGAACACGGCACCACCCTGATCCGTGTGCTGGCGCCTCGCGCCGTCGCCAAGCGGGTCGCCGGGGTGCGCCCCGCGACCGTGCGCACCTCGCCGTCGCCGCGCAGCCATCCGATCGCGCCGCTTCCCGACCACGCTATCGTCTGCCGCTGCGAGCGGGTCACCGCAGGGGAGATCCGCGCCCTCATCGAGAGCGGCTATCGCGACGTCAACGAGATCAAGGCAGTGACGCGAGCCGGCATGGGGGCGTGTGGCGGCAAGACCTGTGCCGCGCTCATCGATCGCCTGTTCCGCGACGCCGGCGTCCGCCCCGAAGAGGTGACCTCCAACGTGCCGCGCCCCCCGTTCGTCGAGGTGCCTCTCGGCCGTTTCGCCGGGATCGATGAGGAGGGGGGGCGTGTCTAGGGTCGCGGGATTCGATGTGATCATCATCGGCGCGGGAAGCGTCGGCGTGCCGGCAGCGTTGGCGATGGCGGAGGCGGGAAAGCAGGTTCTCGTTCTGGATCGCGCCGCAAGTCAGGGGCAAGGCTCCCACAAGGCGGCGATCGGCGGTGTTCGTGCCACGCACTCCGAGCCGTCGAAGATCCGCCTCTGCCAGCGAACCCTCGACATCTTCTCCACGTGGGAGGAACGCCGCGGGGACAACATCGAGTGGCAGCGCGGCGGTTACTCCTTCGTCGCCTACCGCGACGAGGAGGAGAGCGCCCTCAAGTCGCTGCTCGAGACGCAGCGGGCCGCCTCGCTCGACATCGACTGGTACGATGCCGATGCCCTGCGGGAGATCATCCCCGATCTCAACGCCGACGGGCTGCGCGGCGGAACGTTCTCGCCCGCGGACGGCCACTGTTCGACGCTTCTCGCCGGCCATGCGCTCTACGTCCACGCGCAGCGCGCCGGCGCCCGCTTCCACTTCCGCGAACCGGTCACGCGGATCCTTATGAAAGACGGCAGGGTCCGCGGTGTCGAGACCCCGGCCGGCCGCTACGAGGCCGACACCATCGTCAACGCCGCCGGGGCGTGGGCCGCGGAGATCGGCCGCACGATCGGCGTGTCACACCCGGTGTCGCCTGACGCCCACGAGGCAGGGATCACCGAGCCGGTAGCGCCGTTCCTCGGCCCGATGATCGTCGACATCCGCCCGCTTGCGGGGGCGGGCAACTGCTACTTCTTCCAGCTTCGAAGCGGTCAGGTAGCGTTCAGCCTTACGCCCGATCCGATCGTCCCCGGACTCAAGACGGACGAGACGAGCGGCTTCCTTCCGCTCGCCGCACGCCGCATGATCCGCCTGGTGCCGCGCCTCGCAGAGATCCGCGTCCGCCGTACGTGGCGCGGCCTGTACCCGATGACCCCCGACGGCTCGCCACTCGTCGGGTGGTCAGAGAGTGTGGAGGGGTATCTCATCGCCGTAGGGATGTGCGGGCAGGGGTTCATGCTCGGACCGGGGCTCGGGGAGCTGCTCGCCCGCATGCTTCCCGGCGTCGGACTCGCAGCGGGCGACGAGGAGATCCTTCAGGATCTCTCCCCGTATCGCAGGTTCTCCGGAAGCGAACGGCTCAAATAGGCCGTGCGCCAGGCGGACACTGCGAACGGTCCTCGCCGGGAAGACGGACGGAGAAGATCGGCTCCTCACGCACGGTCGCCCCAGCAGGCACCGACTTCCTGAGCGTTACGCAGGCACCGATCTGCGCCCCGTCTCCCACATGGATCGGACCGAGGAGCGCCGCGTGGGCGCCGAGGAGCACGTTGCTTCCCACCGTGGGGTGCCGCTTCGCTTCACCACAGCGCAGCCCTCCGAGCGTGACGCCCTGGTAGATGAGCACGTCGTCGCCGATCTCGGCCGTCTCGCCGATAACGACGCCCATCCCGTGGTCGATGACCACCCGCCGCCCGATCCGTGCACCGGGGTGGATCTCCACCCCGGTGCGCCGCCGGGCAACGTGCGACAGCCACCGTGCGAGCAACCGCGCCCGGTGATGCCACAACCAGTGTGTTACCCGATGCGCGAGAAGCGCATGAAGCCCGGGGTAGCAGAGCACGATCTCGAGGGTGCTGCGAGCAGCGGGATCTCGTTGTCGCACCGCGGCGATGTCCTCACGCAGCCGGCTTGGCATGTTCCTGTCCCTCCCACAGACCGACCGTCAGATATCGTTCACCGCCGTCCGGTAGGATAACGACGATCGTCGCCCCCCGGCTTGTCGGCCGGCTCGCCACGCGCCGGGCAGCGGCGACCGCCGCCCCGGCGGACACGCCGACGAACACCCCCTCCTCGACCGCCAGACGTCGCGCGGTCTCCGCCGCCGCCCCGCCGCTGACCGTCAGGATTTCGTCGAGAACACCCAGCTCAAGGATCGACGGCCGAAACCCGGCGCCGATCCCCTGGATCGCGTGAGGACCGGCATGCCCCTCTGTGAGAAACGGCGACTCCGCGGGCTCCACGCCCACGATGACGGCGCTCGGCTTCTTCCGCCGTAGAAACCTCCCGAGCCCGGTGACGGTGCCCCCGGTTCCGATCCCGGCGACGACGATGTCGACACGTCCCTGTGTCGCTTCCCAGATCTCGGGGCCGGTCGTGCGCTCGTGCGCCGCCGGATTGGCCGGGTTGTCGAACTGATCGGGCATGAACGCCCCGGGCGTCGAAGCCGCGATCCGCTCCGCCTCTTCCACTGCTCCGCCCATCCCGCTTCCGCCCGGCGTCAGCACCACCTCGCTTCCCAGACCGCGGAGGATCCGCCGCCGCTCAACGGACATCGTCTCGGGCATCGTCAGGATCAGGTGATACCCGCGCACCGCGCAGATCATTGCCAAGCCGATCCCGGTGTTGCCCGAGGTGGGCTCGACAACGACGCCGCCCGGCCGCAACGCCCCCGATCGCTCCGCTGCGTCGATCATCGAGAGCGCGATGCGATCCTTCACACTTCCCATGGGGTTGCAACGCTCGAGCTTCCCGTAGAGTCGCACGTCATCGGAGGCGGCGTCCGTGCGCAGACGCACCATCGGCGTGCGTCCGACGGCGTCGACGATCGAATCGCAGAGGCGCATCGTCCCTCTTCCGCTGTGCCGCGCCGCGCATAGCAGAGCGCGTCCAGGCTATCCCGTTGGCTGTGCACCGTCAACCACGAGCGGCCGGTTGCCGGGCAGCCGTCCCACAGTGTAGGCTACACGAGACGCTCCACCGCTCAAGGGGATAGGGGGAACGCATGTCCAGCCACAGGTCGATTCTCGTGGGGGCAAGGGTGCTGCTCGCCGTGCTCTCGGTCACACTCATCGCCACCGCCGTGGGGCACGCAGCAACCATCGAGGTCCCTGACGACCATCGCACGCTGCAGCAGGCGATCAACGCCGCGAGCCCCGGGGACGAGATTGTCATCACGCGGAGGACACCACTCCGCGAGAACATCACGCTCCGTAACGAGCGGCGACTCACGATCACCACCTCACGTTCGGCGGAGGGGGTCACCGTCCAAGGGCGGCGCAAGGACGAGCCCGTGTTCGAGCTCGTCAACTGCCGGGACATCACGATCGAGAACCTGGTCATCCAGAGCGGATCGATGGGGGTGTGGTGCGACGACGGCGACGATGTCCTCCTGTCGAACTGCACGATCGAGGAGAACAAGACCACCGGGATCAGCGGCTCGGGGTTCATCCTCGAAGCGTGCGTCGTTCAGCGAAACCTCACCTGGGGCGTTGAGCTCATCGGCGACCCCGATGACCCGACCGAGGTCGTTGCCACGATCGAGCAGACCTCGGTGATCGACAACTTCGCCGGAGGCGTGCGCATCCAGTCCGCCACCGTGGAGATGTCCACCGCGACCATCAGCGGCAACCTCGGCTACGGTCTCGAGGTCCTGGATGACGCCATCGTCACGTTCGACGACACCACCGCGCCGACGCTGATCGCCAACAACTACGACGGCGTGCGGGTGGTCGACGCAACGATCACCCTTCAGGGAACGGTGCGGGACAACGGCAACGAAGGGGTCCTCGCCGAGGACGCGACGCTCCATCTCGACGGGGCCACGATCAGCGGTCACCCGGTGGCCGGCGTCCACTACGTGCGATCTGAAGGAACCGTGACCGCCAGCACCATCAGCGGAAACCCCGGTGACGGCCTGCTGGTAGACGATGCCAGCGTGGTCACTGTGTCCGGGGGGATCATCTCCGAACAGGGCGGTTCGGGGATCGTGGCGGTGAACGCGGCGGTGCTCACCGTCTCCGACGCGGCGTCCGTCGCCGGCAACGCGGTCAACGGCCTGCTCGTCTCCGCGGCGCAGGCGACGCTGCTCGATGCCACCGTCTCCGGAAACGCGCTCGGCGTCCTGGTGAACGAAGCCGCCGTGCTCGAGGCGAATGGAGCAACGGTGATCGGCAACCTCGGCTACGGGATCCGTGTTGAGGCGGCGTTGGCAACTCTCGTGGCAACGACGGTGCAGGAGAACGGCACGGACGGCGTGTCCGTTGTCGACGGCGCCGAGGTATCGGTGCACGACGGGTCGCTGGTGAGCGGCAACGCCCGCGACGGCATCGCGGTAGACGGGGCGCTCCTCGACGTCCGGAGCGCAACGATCTCCCTCAACTTGCGGCACGGAATCCACCTGGCAAACGAAGGGATCGGCACGATCGGGGCCACTGTGGTCAGCGAGAACGCGGAGCAAGGAGTGTCCCTGCTGGCGGCAACCGCCACCGTGCGCGCCAGCCAGATCCTTGGCAACGGTGTCGACGGCGTCCACGCCACCGACGGTTCGCGGGTCGAGATCCTCGAAGGCTCGACCGTTGCCACCAACGTCGCCGACGGGGTCCTGCTCGATGCGGCAACGGGGATCATCGACGCCAGCAGCTGCGCGGACAACGGCGCCAACGGAGCGCACGCCACCAACGAGAGCTTCCTCTACGTGCTAAACGGCGCCAGCTTCCTGACGAACGGGAACCACGGGATCCTCGTCGAAGACAGCTACATGGAGATGGACGACGGCGAGGTCCGCGCCAACGGCCGAAGCGGCGTGGTGCTCGATGGCGCCGAAGTCCGCATCGCCACGTCGCTCATCGCCGCCCAGGTGGAACACGGCGTGCTCATGGACGGAAGCTCCGCGGTGATCTCGACCACCGAGATTGTTGACAACACCCTTCACGGGATCTACGAGCGGACCTCGCGTCTCTCCCTCTCGGACTCCACCGTGTCGCGCAATCTACTCAGTGGAATCCTTCTCGAGAACGCCGTGGCCGACGTGTTGCGCACCGAGTTCGAAGCCAACGGGGTGCACGGCATCAGCGCGCAGTCGAACTCCAGCGTCACCGCGACTGAGGTGCTGGTGGCCGCACACCCGGACGATGGTGTTCGCGTGGCCAACAGCTCGTTCGACGCGCTGGACTGTGTCGTGCGCGACAACCTCATGAACGGCATCGGCGCGTCGATCTCCACCATCGTCCTCGAGGACTGTCAGGTCATCGACAACAGCCTGGACGGGATCAACCTCGCCAACTCGACCGCTGACCTCACGACAACGACGCTTGCCGACAACGGGCGCCGCGGCCTCGACGCCAAGGACGCTACCGCGGCCCTCATCGGCTGCACGGTGACCGGCCAGCCCACGGAAGGCATCGCCCTCACCAACGCCGCGGCCGCCATCGAGGACACGACGATCGCTTCCAACGGGAGCTCCGGAGTGTGGGCCGAGAGCTCGGTCGCTGCGCTCTCGTCGGTGCAAGTGACCGACAACGGCACCGACGGCTTCTGGCTCTCGAAGTCTTCGATCGACGGGGACGATGTGGAGGTAACGGACAACGGTGGCCACGGGCTCTACGCTGTGTCGTCCGGGGCAACGCTCCGCTCCTCGACGTTCTCAGGCAACACGAAGACCGGCCTCTGGCTTCAGTTCTCCCAAGCGTCGCTCGAGCAATCGACGATCGACGCCAACGGGGACGTCGGCGTCTGGGCGGAGCAGCGCTCCCGCGCAACACTCATCGGAAGCGACCTCACGGATCACCCCACAACGGGAATGGTCCTCGTTGACTCGACCGGGGACGTGCGCGCGAGCCGTGTGACGGGTAACCAGGGCAACGGAATCGCCGCCGACAGCTCGGTGGTCAAGCTCCTGGACGGCAGCGAAGTCTCGCTGCAGACGAACCACGGCTTGCTGCTGGTCAACAGCTTCGCCGAGATTCGCGGCAGCTACGTCACCGGCAACGATGTCCACGGGATCGACGCCACGACGTCGACGCTCGTTGCCGTAAGCTCCGAGTTCGCGGACCACGGCGAGGACGGACTCCACCTCGATGACTCGAAGGCGGATCTCGAGATCTCGGAGGTCGTGGACAACCGGGGCCGGGGAATCGACGCCTCGGACAACGCCGAGGTGAAGCTTCTCAACAGCCTCGTATCGGGAAACGGAGAAGAAGGCGTGCGCCTTGCCGCAAGCACGCTCGAGGCAACGGGCAGTGAGATCGCCGACAACGGCGCCGACGGCGTCGCGGCCACCGACGGCCGCGTCGGCCTGACGGAGACCACGGTCACCGGGCACCCCGGGAGCGGGATCGCGCTCGTCGGTGCCTCTGGGGAGCTCGACGGCTGCACTGTGACGGACAACCGCAGCCACGGGATCTCGGCAACGGAGAGCGCCTCTGTTGCCGCGACCTCGTCAACGCTCGGAGACAACAGCCAGGCGGGGCTCTACCTGGCCGACGCCGCGGGAGAGATCATCGGCTCGACGGTCAGCGGAAACGGCACGTCGGGGATCGACGCCGCTCGGTCCATCGTCAACGTGTCGCGAAGCAGCGAGATCTACAACCACCCCGTCGACGGCGTCGCCCTGCTCGACAGCTCCGCGAAGCTTCTCGACTCCACGATTCGCGACAATCGACGACACGGCGTCTCCGCGTCCGGAGCCAAGGTCACGCTGCAAAGCTCGACGCTCACGGGCAACGGCGAGAACGCCATCGATGCCACCTCGAGCTCGGTGACCGCCTCCACCTGTTCGATCAGCGGCAACGGTGTGTCCGCGGTTCGCGCCGTGCTCCGCTCACGCGTGGCGCTTCTCGGCACGACGGTCACATCTCACCCGAGCGACGCCATTGACATCGAGGAGAGCGCAATCGACCTACAGGATTGCGAGATCAAGGAGAACCGATCGCGCGCTGTGGTCGCGGTTGGCGGAACGCTGACCGTCTCGGGAACGCTGATCTCAGACCACAACGACGTAGGGATCTCCCTGCTCGACTCACGTGCGGACATCACCAGCTCCCAGATCCAGGACAACGACGGCCACGGCATCGAGGCCGTCACGTCGACCGTCTCGTTGGGCGACTCCACGCTCTCCGGACATCCTGCCGACGGCGTTGCGCTCGACCGCGCGTCGCTCGAACTTGAGGGCACGCTGCTTTCCGACAACCAAGGATCGGCGGTGATCGCCATTGACTCGCAGATCACCGTCTCCGACAGCACCCTTTCCGGCAACAGCGTCCATGGACTCGACCTGGGCAACACGTCCGCCGTGGTCATGAACGGTTCGGTGATCACCGACAACGGCGACGTCGCGATCGACGCCGACAACGCCACAGTGACCGTTGTCAACTCGAGCGTCACCGATCATCCGGCCACAGGGATCTTCCTCGACAACTCTCCGGCGTCACTCACGGCAAGCACCATCAGCGGTCACGCCGGATGGGGAATCGAAGCCGTAGAGCACACAGCTCTGATGGCAACTGACGCGCTTGTCACCGGCAACGCGCTGGGCGGCCTGTCTCTGGTTTCCTCTGTTGCCGCGCTGCTGGGTACAGAGGTGCGTGCCAACGATGGACCCGGTGTCGACTTGGAACAGCGCTCGGCGCTGATGGCGATCGAAGCGCAGATCATCGACAACGCCGACGCTGGGATCGCGATCGACGCATCTGCGGCGTCGATCCGTCGGTCCACGATCGACGGCAACCAGAGCCACGGCCTCGTCCTCGTGGCCCAGTCGGTGCTGTCCCTCTACGAGTGCACCGTCTCGGGCAACACGGCTGACGGCCTCCACTTCGAGGCGTCCCTGGGATCCCTGCGCGGAAGTCAGATCACCGGCAACGGCGGCTTCGGCATCTACGCCGATGCCGCGTCGCTGCTCGCCGGCTACGAGAACACCGTCAGCGGCAACGGAACCGACACGTCGGGCAACGTGCCCGCGGAGCTGATGCTGCCCCGGCCGCAGTAGCCCTGGGGTACCCCGGAGCGGCGCCGCGGCACGCGGCTCGCTTCGGGCGTGCCCTAGGGGTACAAGGCAAGGATTCGCAGGCCCGCCTCACGGTCGGCGACGTAGGCGGCTGAAGGGGTGACGACAACGCCCACGGCATATCCCGGGGTGTCAACACGGGCAACCGGCCGCGGTGCGTCGGCCGTCGCCAGGCTGAAAACCGCCAGCCCCTCCGTGTAGTCGGCGACGTAGAGGTAGGTCCCCGCGAGATACAGCCCGTGCGCCTCGCCGGCGGTGGCCACGGCGGCGACCTCCAGGGGGGACGCAGGCTCGGAAACGTCGATGACGCGGATCCCACGGTAGCCTGCCGCCACGTAGGCAACGTCCTGGTCCGGGTAGACGACCACCGCGTGTGCTTCGCCCGGAAGGTCGATTTCGCTCAGTCCCTGCGGCGACTCCGGCTCGGACACATCCACCAGCTCCAATCCGACGTCCCCGGTCGCTACATAGGCGACTCCGTTGCACACGGTCACCGCCTCCGCGTAGCCCCGGGTGGCCCAGGATCCAACGAGCTCTGGGGACGAGGGCCGCGACACATCGAGGATCAACAACCCCCCGCGCTGATCGGCCACGTAGGCCAACGAGCCGCGAACCACCACATCCTGCGCCGAGCCCATGGTGTCGTAGCGGCCGAGCTCGTGGGGGCGTGACGGGTCCGACAGGTCGAGGATCGAGATTCCGTCACCGCGGTTGGCCATGTAGAGGTAGCGTCCGTTCACCGCCAGCGCTTGGCTGTAGCCCGGCGTGCTGTGCGATCCGATCTCCTGTGGCTCTTCGGGGTCGGACACGTCGACGACGAGCAGCCCCTTGGAACCGACGATGAGGTAGGCAAGGTCATCGTCCACCGCCACGTCGAGCGTGTAGCCGCCCTGTGGATTGAACCCTCCGACGTCCGCCAGCTGGAGGACGGACTGCACCGACACCGCGTACGGGCCGGACCCCGTGCCGAGTGCATGTCGCACCTCCAGGTAGTACACACCGTCCGCAGGTGCCGTCCAGTCAATCTCCACGACTCCCTCAGCAACCCGCACCGATCCGGCGAGCGCCGTAGACCCGTCCGCAGCGAGGAGCGTTGCCGCGAACTCTGCCTCCCCGTCCGTTGACGCGATGGAGACCGTGTACTGCCCCCCCTCGCGCGCCTGAACGGCGAACACGTCGGTGTCCCCCGCCACCTCTATCCGCCCGGCGACCGGACTGCCGTCCGTCGGTAGGGACGCGGCGTCGCTCCACACGTTGCCGTGGTCGTCTCCGTAGCCGCCTCGCCGCACGTAGAGATCATAGCTTCCCGTGGTCTGTCCGCTCGCGCTGCGCACCACAAGGAAGTGAGCGCCCGTTGCCTGCGCCGTCCAGTTCACCTCGATAGAGGTGGCGGCAGCCTCGGCGGCGGCCTCGGCAAGGACCGTCTCGCCGTCGACCCCAAGGATCGAGATCGCGGGGTCAACACCCCCCACGAGGTTCAGAACCCCGATGGTGTACGCGTACGCAGCGTCAGCTTGAAACAGAAAGACGTCGACGTCGCCCGCCGCTTCCAGGAACCCCGGCGTCGTGCCGTCTGTAACGTGCACCGGCGTTGCTTCGAGCGGCGTGTCCCCGTGATCGTCCGCCTGCACCGCGCCGATGGACAGCTCGTAGCAGCCTGTCCCGCTCGTTGACAGCGCGTGTCGCACCATGACGAAGTAGGTTCCCGTGGTCTCGCACAGCCACTCGAGCCGCACTGTTTCCGGCTCCCCGGCATCGGTAGCAACGCGGAGGATCGTTTCCCCGTCGCTTCCAAGAAGGAACAGCACCGGGCGCATCTCCGGAGAGAGCCTCCGCGACTGCAGGATGTAGCGCCGCGCTCCCTGCGCGGTGAACAGGAAGAAGTCCCTGTCGCCCGCCTCATCGATGCAACCGGTGACGAGCTCGCCGTCGGTGGCCACCGGTGTGGCGGTAAGCGCGTCGTTGCCGTGTAGGTCCTCGGCCACGCACCCCACGCCGATCGCGACGGCCATCCCTACCCACAGCATCGAACGCGCGATCTTCCCTCGGAACTGGTTCATGAGACGGAGGGTACGCATCACCCGGTAGGCAGATCAACTGTCAAGCGCCGCACCACCACAGCAGCGAGGCGACTCGAATCCGCGAGAGACGGCTCGCCGGGGGCTATCCGGTGGGGCGAGGCAACGGGGCGGGAGCCACGCCTAGAGGCCGATCCATACGCCCAGAGCGGCGATGACCCAGAAGGAGAGGAAGCTCATCGGCAAGACAGACAGCGGGATGAGCGGAAGGATCCGCGCGAGCCGCCCCAGCGCCATCCGCTCGGGGAACCACTGGTCGCACTTCCGAGTGGTCACCTGCACAGAGATCTCTTCACCTCCGAACAGGCGAAACAGGCTGCGATACGCCTCCGCCCCTGCGAACTCAGCCTCCATGCCGCGAAGGATCCCCTGCCAGTGTGTGCGTTCCTGACGCACACGGAGCAGGGCGCCGATCCACGCCAGCGACACGATGACTCCGCACGCGACGACCGCGCCGTTTGCCGCCTCCGCGGGCCATTGCCCTCCCGGAAACGAGAGAAACGCCATCGAGACGAGCAACAGCCCTTGGGCAAGGAGGAAGCCGATCATCAGATGCCACCATGTACGATGCGTCGAAGACGCTGTGGCCGACACCGCCTGGTACAACGTAAGCAGCTGATCAAGCTCCATTTCGTCCTCCCCGCACAAGGCAACACACCATTCTTGAACAGACCGTCGGGCAAGACGGTGACGCGGCTTCCCCCCCGAGAGGACATCCGTCCTCGCCGGGAGCGCGCTTGACGGGACGCAGACCCGCGCGTAGTGTGGAGAGTAGAGGATACCATGCGAGAGAACGCACGCGACGAACACCCCACGCCCTCGTTGTGGAAAGCGCTTCGCCCAACAGGAGCAGCGCTGGCCGCTCCGCCGGCGGCCGACGTGCTCGCGACGCTCGCTCAGGTGATCGGCCGCGAGGCCGGCTACCGCCGCGTGATCATCCTGTTGACCGATCGACCGATCGAACCAGGAGCGCCTGACAGGGCACGGGTGGCTCGCCACGCGACGTTCGGCCTCGACCCCCAGGAGACCGCCGACCTCTCCACCTCCATCGAGGACGGCGCATCCGTTACCGGAGAGCACCTGCCTCACAGCGCCCGCATCGGCTCCGCCACCTACTACCTCCATGCCCCCCACAGCGCAGGCCTGCCGTTCCTCCCTCCCAGCAGGCGTCACTTCGTCCGCTGCAACGGCTGGCGATCCGGAGACCTCGTCATCGCGGCGCTGGTGGGGGCGCACGGAATGATCGGCGAGATCATCCTCGACGATCCGACAGACGGCGAGCGTCCGTCCGACGTTGCCACCCGTGGGCTCGACGGGTTCGCGGCGATGGCCGTCGTTGCTCTGCGACAGGCGGACGAACTCGAGGACCTCCGCATCTCCCGCGAGTGGACGGGGTTCCTCATGGAACACGCCGTGGCTGGGCTGCTGATCACCGAGCAAGCGCGGTTCCAGTATGCCAACGACCGCGTCCTGGAGATCCTCGGATACCGGCGCGCGGAGCTTCTCGCGATGGAACCGTGGTGGCAGGTGCTTCACCCGGAGAGCCGCGACGCGGTGGTGGCATCCGGCGGCGTACCGCGGGAGGGGCACGCACGCGCGCAGGCGGTGCGCAAGGACGGCAGCCTCGTATGGCTGGATGTTCTGGTCAGGAGCTTCAACTTCCTCGGGCGATCGGCACTGATCGTCAACCTGCTCGACATCACCGAGCAGGTGAGGACCGAGACGATGCTCAAGGAGCAGGCGCTCCGCGATCCGCTGACACGGCTGTTCAATCGCCACTACTTCGAGCACGCCATCCGCATCGAGCTGACGCGCTGCGAGCGGTATCGACATCCGCTGACGCTGATGATGTCCGATCTCAAAGGATTCAAGCGGATCAACGATCGCCACGGCCACCAGCGCGGCGACGAGGTGCTCCAGGCCATCGCCTCGCTTCTTCTGACCGAGCTCCGAAGCTGCGACTGGATCGTGCGCTACGGCGGCGACGAGTTCCTCATCGTACTCCCGGAAACAGGAGAGCAGGCGCGCGTGGTCGCCGCCCGCCTTCGTCAGGCGGTGAGTGCGTGGAGCCGCGAGCACCTCCCAAGCTGCCCTCTGGGGATCGACATCGGCTGGGCCACGCTGACACCGGGATCCCACACCTCACTTGGCGATCTCATCGCCCGGGCCGACGAGCAGATGTACCATGCCAAGAAGGACGCCGCGCCGCCCGAACGTCTCCCGCAGGCCGCGCCGCCAGCGGCCCGACGCGCCGAGCCGAGCCGCGCGGACCACGCCGGGCCCGCTCACTCGATCGCGACCGACAGCTCGAACCGATAGCCCCCGGCGGCATCGGCCGCGCCGTAGATGAGCGACAGCGACGCGCCCGCGACCGGCACCGCCGCCGCTGCCACGGCGAACGTCGCCACGTGTGTCCCCGTGTGGGGCACGCCCCCCCCGGATGGCACATCGGCGTAGTCCGCCTGATCCACCAGGTCGAGGACGGCCGTGGGCGCAACGGCTGCTTGCCAGTCGCACCCATCGCCAAGGGCAACCGGAAGCTGGACGATCAGCCGATCTCCCTGGCCGAGAACGATCGAACCGCCCGACGCCTCCCAGCCGACCACGCGCGTTGTCGCCGCTTGCAGAACGCTTGCCGTGACCAGATCGAAGCTCCGCGAGCCCTCCACCAGCTTCACGAGTCCCACACCGGGGGCGTACCACCGGAACTCCGCTTCGGCGGAGCTGTGGCACCTGCAGCCGCCGGCGTCCATCGCCCACAGCTTGAGCTTGCGGCAGTCGCGGAACGTCCCGGAGGGAAGCACCAGCGTCTCGGTGAAGATCACCTGGGCGTCAAACGCTTGCTCCAGCACATCGTAGCTCCACCCACGGGGACCGGCGTCTCCGAGGAGCGGAAGCGGCAACACCAGCGGCGCGCCGGCGACCAGCTCCGCCCCGTCGCCACGATCCACGGCAACAAGGACCAGCCCATCTGCGCTGCGGTGAAGATACTGCCGCTCTACGTCCCCGTTGGCGAGGGTGATCTGCGTGAGGTAGCACTCCTTGCCGTCTCCCCCGTTCACCGTTGCCAACACCCTTTCCTCCCGTGTTGCGCCGCCAGCGCTCGAAGCGGCATCTCGGTAGACCCAGTGCTCTCCGACCTCAAGCGGCGCCTCGTACGGGCTCTCCGGCGAGTGGTGACGCTCCAGGAACCGATCGAAGTCGAGCGCCACCGCGGCGTCCGGCGGGCCACCAGGCTGCGGAAACGTGACATCGCACCCCACAAGCGCAAGGACGATCGCCACAACCGCAACGGCGAGGACGCCGCGTGCCCCTTCCGTCACTGTGGCTTCTCCGTCCTGCGGCACGCGCCCCGCAGCGCGTCGACATCGCGCGCTGCAAGCCGCACGGAGCCCAACACGTCGCGCGAAGATCCCGGACCGTGGTGATCCGACCCGCCGCTCAGCAACATCCCGCGTTCCCGCGCCAGCCGGCGCAGCCGTTCCTCGTCGGCCCGCCCTGCCTCGAGGTTGACGTAGGAGTAGTACCCCTCGATGGCGTCGACCCCGCTTTCCGCAAGCTCGGAGAGGAACCTCGCCCAATCGGGCGGCGTCATGAAACAGGGATGGGCGAGCGATGCGATCCCGCCGGCCCGGTGAAGCGCGCTCACCACGAGACGGTAGGGCGGACGGGGAAGCGGCACGTAGCACGGGCCATCGTTACCGATGTAGCGATCGAACGCCTCCCTCTCGGAGCTCACCACGCCGCGCTCCACCAGCAGCCTCGCCAGGTGGGGGCGCCCGACACTCCCGTCGCCGGATCGTTGAAGCGCCTGCGGTTCGATCGAGATGTTGAGCCGCTCCCGACACTTCCGCACCATGGCCGCCATTCGTTCTCGACGCGCCTCCCGCCACGTCGCAAGCAGCCGCTTCAGCTTCGGCGACGCCGGATCCACGAACAGCCCAAGGATCTCGCCGAGCACCCCGTCGAAGTCAGCCTTCAGCTCCACCCCGGCCACCACCTCGACGCCGTTGATCCGTTGTGAGGTCGCGCGCAGCTCGTCGGAGATCGCCTCGTGGTCGGTCACCGCCACCACTCGGAGTCCGACCCTCGCCGCGGCGCTCACCAGCTCTGCGACCGTCTGCGTGCCGTCGGAGGCCACGGTGTGAACGTGGAGGTCTGCGATCCCCTCCGCCAGATCTCCGGCCGCCTCACGCGCCAACAGCGGCCTCGTCTCCCAACGCCAGCCGCGGGATCCTTATCCCGCGGCGCTGGGCGACATCGATCGCCCGCTCGTAACCGGCGTCGACGTGTCGCATCACCCCGGTTCCCGGATCGCACGTGAGCACTCTGTCCAAGCGCGCGTCTGCCTCATCGGTGCCGTCGGCCACGATGACCAGTCCCGCGTGGAGGCTCTTGCCGATGCCCACGCCGCCGCCGTGATGCACCGACACCCATGTCGCTCCTGCTACGGCGTTCAACAGGGCGTTCAGTATCGGCCAATCGGCGATCGCATCGGAACCGTCCTTCATCCCCTCCGTCTCGCGATGAGGTGAGGCAACCGATCCGGCGTCGAGATGATCGCGTCCGATGACGATCGGCGCCTTGAGCTCCCCGCGGCGGACCAGATCGTTGAACGCGCGACCCGCCCTAGCGCGCTCGCCGTAGCCGAGCCAGCAGATCCTCGAGGGCAGCCCTTGGAAGCGCACCTTCTCCTGCGCACGGGTGATCCACCGCGCGAGCGGACGGTCGTCCGGGAACAGCCGCAGGATCTCCTCGTCCGTCCGCTGGATGTCCGCGGGATCGCCGGACAGGGCCACCCAGCGGAACGGCCCCTTCCCTTCGCAGAACATCGGGCGGATGAACGCGGGGACGAAGCCGGGGAAGCGGAACGCGTCGGCGCACCCCGCGGTCTGTGCCTGGCCCCGCAGGTTGTTGCCGTAGTCAAAAACGATCGCCCCGCGATCGAGGAAGCCGTTCATCGCCTGCACGTGGCGGACCATCGAGGCAAACGACGCCTCCACATAGGCGGCCGGGTCCGCGCGTCGCAGTGCAAGGGCCGCGTCGTAGTCCATCCCCCGGGGAACGTAGCCGTTGAGCTCATCGTGGGCCGACGTCTGGTCGGTGACAACATCCGGAGCGACTCCGCGCTCCAGCAGATCGGGCAGCACGTCGGCCGCGTTACCGAGCACGCCGATCGACAACGGCCGACGCTCGGCGAGCGCTCCCTGCGCCAGCCTCAGCGCCTCCTCAACCGTGTCACACGCGACGTCGAGCTGATTGAGGCGCTGCCGCCGTGCGATCATCGCCGGGTCGATCTCGACGACAAGGGCGACACCGTCGTTCATGGTGACCGCCAAGGGCTGGGCTCCCCCCATCTCTCCCAGACCCGCTGTGAGGACAAGCCGCCCCGCGAGCGACCCGCCGAAGTGTTGCCGCGCGCACTCTGCGAGGGTCTCGTAGGTCCCCTGGAGGATCCCCTGGGTCCCGATGTAGATCCACGAGCCGGCGGTCATCTGCCCGTACATCGTCAGCCCCATCCGCTCGTACTCGCGGAATCGCTCCCAGCTGGCCCAATCGGGGACGATCAGCGAGTTGGCGATGAGCACGCGCGGCGCATCCCGATGCGTCTTGAACACCCCCACGGCGCGACCCGACTGCACGAGCAGCGTCTCATCGTCACCGAGCCGCTCGAGCTCGGAGAGGATCAGGTCGAAGTCATCCCAGGAACGGGCCGCCTTCCCCGTCCCGCCGTAGACGACCAGCTGCTTCGGATCGCGTGCCACCTCGGGGTCGAGGTTGTGCTGGATCATCCGCCACGCCGCTTCCTGGAGCCACCCGCGACAGTGAAGCTCCGTTCCGCGGGGCGCCCTCACCTCTCGAGCCACTGACCTGTCGCCCACGCTTGCTCCTCCTTTCTACTGCAACGGCCCGACCGCGGCGGTGACCGCCCGCTCGAGAGCCCCATCGCGCACCTGCTCTGTCAACACGGCGATCCGGTCGGTGAGTGGCTCGTCGCCGCGAACGCGATCCACGCAAGCCCGCACCGCCCTGTGGGCTGCGAGGATCCCCGCGGGAAGCTCGACCCTCGCGTGCTCCAGCGCCTCACACGCGCAGAGCAGTTCGATCGCAAGAATTCCGGCGACATGATGTACCGTTTCGCGAAGATGCAGCGCCGCGTGCATCCCCATGCTGACGTGGTCCTCCTGATCACCGGACACCGAGATCGAGTCCAGGCTCGCCGGATGCGCCAGCCCGCGGCACTGCGCCACCAGCGCCGCCGCGGCGTACTGCGCGATCATCAGCCCCGACTCCAGTCCCGGATGAGCCGAGAGAAACGCCGGCAGCCCGCGGTTCAGATCCGGATGCAACAAGCGATTGACGCGCCGCTCCGAGAGAACCCCAAGCTCGGTCATCGCAAGGTTGGCGTAGTCGGCAACCAGCGCCACCGGCTCACCGTGGAAATTGCCTCCCGAGAGCACGGCGCCGCGCGCAGGAAAGACCAGGGGGTTGTCGGTTGCGGCGTTCATCTCCACCTCGACGACGCGCCGCGCGTGGGAGATCGCGTCGCGCACCGCGCCGTGGATCTGCGGGACACAGCGCAAGCTGTAGGCGTCCTGCACTGCCTCCCCGCCGTCCCACGGATCGAGCAGACGTCGCAGGTTCGCCGCCACTTGCCCTTGCCCCGGATGCGGGCGAACCTCCTGGATCGCCGCATCGTACGCCTCGGTTCGCCCCGAGAGTCCGGCGATCGTCAGCGCCCCGATGATGTCCGCGGACACCAGCAGCCGCTGTGCGTCCCCGACAGCGAGTCCGGCCGCCGCGGTCATGAACGGCGTCCCGTTGATGAGCGCCAACCCCTCTTTGGCCTCTAGCTGTAGCGGCGTTAGCCCCGCCTCGGCAAGCGCCGCCGCCCCGTCGAGGTCTCGATCCTCAACGCGCGCCCGCCCGCGTCCAACGAGCACCGAGGCCACGTGGGCCAGAGGAATCAGATCCCCGCTGGCCCCAAGCGACCCGAACCGAGGCACCAGCGGGTGGATCCTCTCGTTCAGCAGCGCGAGAAGGCCGACCACCACGCACGGTCGTACGCCCGAATACCCCTTTGCCAGGCTGTTCGCGCGAAGCAGGATGGCGCCGCGCACCACCTCCTCATCGAGGAACGAACCGACCCCGCTGGTGTGACTGGCGATCAGGTTCTCTTGGAGCCGTATGACGTCCTCGGCATCGATGCGCTGCGACGCCAGACGCCCGAAGCCGGTGTTCACCCCGTAGACGCATCGTCCGGGTTCCTCGGCCGCTGCCACGAGCGCGGCACGCGCCGCCTCCATGCGGGCTCGTGCGCCGTCCTCGATCGACCACCGAACACGACCGCGCGCCGCTCGCGCAAGGTCTCCCACACGCAGCCCCTCGCCACGGATCCCCTCGCCTGGCTGGCGAGTATGCTCCACCTCGTCCACCGACGTCTCCTTGCTCCGGAAGCCCGCGGACCCGGCGCGCCGCGCCGATCTCCACTTCTCTCATCGAACGCCGAAACGCCTCTTCCCTACGACATCTTAGCCTGCAGACGGTAGCTCGCCGCACAGCTGTTGTCAAGCAGGCTTCCGTTCTGCATGATCCCAAGGCGTGTGGCGTGTGCCGCGCCGGCCGCACCCCGGCAGTGACAGCCGACAAGGAGGGATCCCGATGCCGATCAGATCTTTTCTCGACCGCCTCGCGTCAGCAGCGCCGACACCTGGAGGCGGAAGCGCCGCCGCACTCGTGGGCGCCAGCGCCGCGGCGCTGCTTTCTATGGTCACACGGCTCGCTATCGCAAAGCGAGATGGGCCGCCGCCGGGCGCCGAGGAGCTGCTGACGACGACAGAGGCGCTGCGCGCGGATCTGTTCGCCGCAGTCGAGCGTGACGCCGACGCCTTCAACGCCGTGATGGCCGCCTACCGGATGCCGCGATCGACCGACGCGGAGCAAAAGGCGCGCCACGGCGCGATCCAGAGAGGGTTGATGCATGCAGCGCAGGTACCGCTCGAGGTGGCTCGCTCGGCCGGGAGAACCGTCGACACCTGTATCCTGGCCGCCGGCCTCTGCCCGAGAAGCGCGGCAAGCGATCTCCGGGTCGCCGCCCATCTGGCGCGTGCCGCGGTGCTCTCCGCGAGCGAGAACGTGACCATCAACTGCGCGTCGATGAGCGACCGCGCCGCCGCCGCGTCAACGGCAAAGGACGCGGAACGGATCGTCGCCGAGGCGGAGACATCGTACCGCAGAGCTCTCTGCTCGATCGACGACTAGTCTTCCGCAGGAGCGACGTCCTCTCCCGCGATCCGCTCTTTCCACAGTCGGTCGAGGATCCCGTTGACAAACGACGGCGCCGGGTCGGTGCCGAACGCTTTGCACAGCTCGACCGCCTCGTCGATCGCCACCTCGGGCGGGATCTCGGGGGCGAACAGGAGTTCGTAGGCGCCCAACCGCAGGATGTTACGATCGGTCACGCCGAGCCGCTCGTAACGCCAGTTACGCGTGCGGGGGGCAAGCAGCCTGTCGAGCTCTTCCATGCGCTCGATCACGCCGCAGACGCGACCCTCGACAAACTCGCGGTGAGCCCCGAGAGCCCTTGCGGCAAACGCATCTTCCGGGAGATCTCCGACCAGCTCGCGCTGATAGAGCAGCTCAAGGACGATCTGGCGCGCGCGACGTCGATCCATCGGCGCTTCCTCGGGGCACGTTTCGGGCACGGTTCTGTCTCGCCACGGAGCTACCCCGCGGTCGTTGCGTCCTCCCCCGACGCGGCGTGAGGCGCCGTCTGGCGCATGCTGCGAACCAAGATCTCCACGCGCTCCACCTCGACGCCGACCCGCTCCGAAACGCGCTCGGCGATCACGCGCTGGATCCGTTCACCGATGTCGGTCACCGTGTCCGAGGAGGACAACCCGATCCGCACACCGACAACGAGGCCGCCCTCACCACGCTCAAGGCGAACGCGAAACCGCGACAGCCCCAGCTCGCGGCGGAGTACATCGCTCACGAACTGGCGGAGCGCCACGTTCGCAAGCTCGATGCTCCCGCGCTCGCTTCGATGACGGAGGCGCATCGCAGACGCTCGTGCCGCGACGAGCAGCCGCACGAAGTGGGAACCAACGAGCAGCAACCCCACTCCAAGGGCGATCTGCAGCGCGCCGCCAGCCGGGCCCTCGAGGAACCACGCCCAGGCGGTGTCCCCGAAGAAGCGCGCCCCGGCGAGCACGGCAAGGGCGCCGAGGAGACAGCTGAACCCTCCCGCCAGAAGGTAGGTGAGCGTCCCAACGAAGTTCATTCCTCTTCACCCACGTGGGCGTCGTCCAGGTGGACCAGCCGCTGGACGTCGACATCGACCGAACTCACCCGTAGCCCGGTCATCCGCTCGATCTCCGCCTTGACACGCGTCTGCACCTGTTTGGCGATGCGGTGGATCGGGGTACCGTAGACCGCGTGCACGCGAACGGTCACCTTGACCGTCTCCCCTTCCACCTCCGTATCGATGAACCGCTTCATGCTGTCGCCACGGCGAAACGCGCCGTCGCTCCCCTTGAGGTTCGCGATCCCATCGACTTCCGACACGGCGATCCCGGCGATCGATGTCACCACATCACGAGAGATCCCAACGCTCCCCTTCTCGATCTCGGTCAACGGTCCCTCCTCAGCCTTCCTCTTCGTCGCTAGGGTGCGTGTGCGGGCGCACGACCTTCTTTACATAGACGTCGATCCCCGTGACCGAGATCCCGGCGAGCTCCTCGATGTCCTTCTGTACGCTTGCCTGAATCCCCTGGGCGACCTCGTGGACGGGGTATCCATACTCCACGGAGATGCGCATCTCCACGTGGACTCCCTCCTCCCCGATGTCGATCTTGATCGTGGGGGCGATGTCCTCGCCGCCGAAGATGCTCTTCAGCCCCCCGGCGACCCCTCCCGATGCCTTGGCGATGCCGTCGACCTTCTCCGCGGCGGACTGGGCGATGGTCGCGATCACCTCGTCAGTGACCGTGATTCGCCCGTCCTCATCGACGATCTCGACACGCTTCTCAGCCATTGGCCCTCCTTAGAGGCGCTCCACGTAGGTCCCGCTCCGTGTGTCAACCTTCACGAGGTCGCCCTCCTTCACGAACAGCGGTACGGAGATCACGGCGCCGCCCTCCAGTGTCGCCGGCTTCTCCACATTCGACACGGTGTCCCCGCGCACGCCCGGCTCCGTCTGGAGTACGCGTAGCTCGACGAACGCGGGGATGTCCACTGCGACCAGCCCTCCGTTATGATAGCGCCCGATCACCTCGGCGCCCTCCTTGAGGAACTGCCGATCCGGCCCGAGGACCTCCTCGGCGATCGGGGACTGGTCGAACCGCTCCGTGTCCATGAAGACATATCCGCTGGCGTCTCGGTACAGGTACTGCAGCGTGCGCGACTCAAGGAACGCCGCTTCGGTGTTCTCCGCCCCCTTGAACGTTGCCGTGATGACGCGCCCCGTCTTTAGGTTCTTGAGCTTCGTCCGCGCGATCGCCCCTCCACGTCCGCGTTTGGAGTGCTCGTACTCCACGATCTGGAACAGCTCACCGTCGAAAACGATGGTCATCCCGCGCCGCATCTCGCTGACCGAAAGCCCCATGCCCGTCCGCTCCTTCCAAAGACATCCTGCCTCAAGCTTCGCCGGATCGCCTGTCGTACCCCCACAGGCGCTGCCCGGCGCCTCACCCGGGGCCGTCACTCGGCCACCACAGGATCCGCAGGCCTACTTCCGTGATCCCACGTTCCACGATACCCAGCGCCGCAGCCGCGCCCTTGGAAAGATCGATGATCCTTCCCTCGACGAACGGACCGCGGTCGTTGATGCGCACGTCGACACGGTGCCCCGTCTCAAGATCGACCACCCGCACCCACGTTCCGAACGGCAGGCTCTGGTGGGCGGCACTGATGCCGTGCATGTCGTACACCTCGCCGTTCGCCGTCCGCCTTCCGTCAAAGCCTGGTCCGTACCAGGATGCGATGCCCACCTGGTAGTAGGGACCCGCCAGGTGGATGAAGACCCCGAGCAGGACCAGCACGACCGCCGAGCTCAGGTAGACCGCCCATTCCTTCACGCGCAGCATTATACGTGCCGCAACTTCGCTGCCACAACGCCGCTTCGTCCCGTTGGACCGCCGCTACCGCCGCCAGCGCCCGACGGCCGACGCACACCGGTCGAGGGCGATGTGCACCAAGTTCGGCAGATACAGCCCCGCCAACGTCGCTGCCACCACCGTCCAGCTCGGCCACGGGGCCCGCAGCCTGGGTCCGCCCAGTCTCGAGACCAGAAGCGCCCCCAGGAGGAGAAGACCCCCAAGATAGACGATCCGGGACAGCGGCCCGAGCAGCGGCCGGTGCGAGACACGGCGGTGACGGAACCACTTCGCGTACGGCCGCCAGAGGATCCGTGCGATGCCCCATCGGCGCGTGGCGTCGCTTGCCGCAAGATCCAAGTCGGGGCTGAGGAGGTATGCCGAGAACGCGTACGCACCGAGGAACGCGACCGCTTCCAGCCACCGGACGCGGCCCCACGACACCAGCAGAGCAGCGATCACGGCCAGCGCGAGAAGCGCCGCCGTCTCCACTCTGAGATGGACGCGACCCGACGGCATGACATGCCCAAGATACAGTCTCCGTCTGCGTTCTGCAATGTGGCCTCTTCCTTGACGACGGCTGGAACGGGCGCTACAATCCGTTAGCAGGTCAACACGGTCAGTGCTAACAACAATCCTCAAAGGAGGGCAGGAGATGAAGATCAAGCCGTTGGGAAACCGCATCCTGGCGCGGAAGATCGAGGATGAAGAGCGACGTACGTCCGGAGGCATCGTCCTTCCGGAGTCTGCGAAAAGCGACAAGGTCGCTCGGGCGAAGGTCCTTGCACTTGGAACCGACGAGTCGTTCGAGGTGAAAGAGGGCGACGAGATCCTTGTCTCGAGCTTCGCCGGGACCGAGATCGAACGAGGCGAGGAGAAGCTTCTTCTCGTCCAGAAGAAGGACGTCCTCGCCATCATCGAGGCGTAGTCAGCTATAGGGAGGACGAGAAATGGCAAAGCAAGTGATCTTCGGCGAGGAAGCTCGTCGCCGCATGAAGCAAGGGATCGATCAACTGACCGACGCCGTCCGCATCACGCTCGGACCCCGCGGTAGAAACGTCATCATCGAGAAGAAGTTCGGGAGCCCCGACATCACCAACGATGGCGTCACCATCGCCCAGGAACAGGAGTACAAGGACGAATTCGAGAACATGGGCGCCCAGCTGGTTAAGGAAGTGGCGTCCAAGACGAACGACATCGCCGGAGACGGAACGACAACCGCCACGATCCTTGCGCACACCATGATCGAGGAGGGGTTCCGGAACCTCGCCGCGGGCGCCAATCCCATGGAGCTCAAGCGCGGTCTCGAGAAGGGCGCCTCCGTTGTCGTCGACAGTCTCCGCAGCCAAAGCCGGGAGCTGAAGTCCAAAGAGGAGACGGCGCAGGTCGCCACGATCTCGGCGAACGACGAGTCGATCGGCAAGATCATCGCCGACGCCATGGAGGCCGTGGGCGAGGACGGCGTGATCACCGTAGAGGACTCCGATACGATCGACACCTACTACGAGGTCGTCGAGGGAATGCAGTTCGACCGCGAGTACATCTCCCCGTACTTCGTGACCGACCCCAAGAAGATGGAAGTCCTCTTGGAGAAGCCATTCATCCTCATCACCGATCAAGAGATCAAGAACGCCGTCGACCTGGTTCCGTTGCTGGAGAAGGTCGCGCAGACCGGCAAGCCGCTCCTGCTCGTGGCAAAGGACGTGACCGGTGAGGCGCTGACAACGCTGGTCCTCAACAAGCTCAAGGGCACGCTGACCAGCTGCGCCGTGAAGGCACCCGGCTTCGGCGATCGTCGCAAGGCGATGCTCGAGGATATCGCGGTGCTCACCGGCGGCACGGTGGTGGCCGAGGACGCCGGGATGCAGATCAAGGACACGACCCCGGACATGCTCGGACAGGCCGAGACCATCAAGGTGAACAGCGATGCCACGACGATCATCGGCGGTCGCGGCAGCGAAGACGCGATCAAGGGTCGCATCGAGCAGATCGAAGTGCAGATCGAGTCGACCGACTCCGACTACGACCGCGAGAAGCTCGAGGAGCGCAAGGCGAAGCTCGCCGGCGGTGTTGCGGTGATCAAGGTCGGCGCGCCGACGGAGACGGAACTCTCGGAGAAGAAGCACCGCATGGAGGATGCCCTTGAGGCAACGAAAGCAGCGGTGGACGAGGGGATCCTTCCCGGCGGTGGGGTCGCCCTGCTGCGCGCCGCGTCGGGCCTTGGAGGGGTTAAGGTCAGAAACGACGAGGCCGTCGGTGTAGCGATCCTGCGGCGCGCTCTCGAAGCGCCGCTGCGCCAGCTGGCGGACAACGCTGGGTTCGAGGGCGCCATCGTCGTCGAGCGTGTCAAGGCGGAGAAGGACGACGTCGGCTTCGACGTCGTGACCGAGGAGTACCGCGACATGTTCGATGCCGGGATCATCGATCCCACGAAGGTGACGCGCTCTGCGCTGCAGAACGCGGTATCCATCGCCGGGATGCTTCTTACGACCGACGCCCTGGTGGCTGAGATCAAGGAGAAGGACGATACGTCCGCGGCTCCGCCGATGCCCGGCGGAATGCCCTACTAGGGCAGCTCCTCTGTAGTTTGCCTACGGCCCCCTCGGCCGAATACCATCGGCCGAGGGGGATTCATTGGCACGTCAGCTTCGACTCGGGGTTGCCCTCGGCGGCGGAGGGGCACGGGCGTTCGCGCATCTTGGAGTGTTGATCGCCCTCCAGGAGTGCGGCGTGCGTGTGGATGTCATCGCCGGAACAAGCCTGGGCGCCGCCGTGGGCGCCGTGAGGGCCCTGGGAATGGATCTGGGGTTCCTGCGAAAGGTCATCGAATCCCTCGACCTGAACTCGCTGCTGCAGGTCTCCAACAGCACCATGAGGGAGGTGCAGCGGGCCATCGGGCGCGGCATGATCGAGTATCTGAGGGGCCCCGCGTGGCGCAGTCCCGAGCGTGAGGTCCCGAGCACCGCGCGGATGCGCGAGCTGTTTGCGCTGCTCACCGCGCAACGCGACTTCTCCGACACGATCATCCCGTTTGCCGCTGTGTCCGCCGACCTCGAGACCGGGGAACGAGTGGTCCTGCAGAGCGGCAAGCTGTGCGATGCCATTGCCGCGAGCGCCGCGGTCCCCGGCATCTTCCCCCCTGTGCTCTGTCAGAACCGCTACCTCATCGACGGCGGCATCATCGACAAAATCCCTGTGGACGTCGCCATAGACCTCGGAGCCGACGCGGTCCTCGCTGTGGACACCGGCGCGCCGCTGACACGTCGCGTCGAGACGAGCTTCGACGCGCTGTTCCAGTCGGAGCGCATTACCTCCCGCCGGTTGACGGCGTTACAGCTGGACAAGGCCAGCGATCGCATCGGCGGGCGGCTTCTGCTGCTGCGCCCCGCAGTCGGCTGGATGACGATGTTCGCTTTCGAGCATGTCCCCTTCGCCGTGCGCGCTGGTGTGGAAGCCGCCCGCGCTGACATCTCAAGGGTGCGCCAAATCCTCCAACGAAGGCTCCCGGTCAGTGCCCGTTGGCAATCGCGAAGGGCGCACCCACCGCCTCGGAAGTGAGTCCGTCACCGTCAACGACGCATAGACGGATCCGGAACCCTTCCTCATCGGTGAACGCCGTTGTGTCCCACGTGTAGGCCCCGCCGTTGGCGAGTCCTTCCGCGATGGCAATCCATTGATCGTCCGCATCGCCGATCCACAGATCGATGCGAACCCCTGCATCCTCACCGTCCGGATCGCGGCACGTCCATTCGATGACAACCGTGCCGGTGAGTACCAGACCATCCTCATTCGGCCAGGAGAGTTCGACCACGGGCACGGTGCGACGAACGATCTGTGCCGCGTTCTCCGCCCTTGGGGTGCCGTTCAGGGGCACACCTTGGGCGTCGGTTCCCGACCGCAGCATCCCGTCGTTGGACACCCAGTTCGCGGGGGTGTCCGGAGCCGCAGGGTCGAGGCGCTCCATGGTCGCCCAGGGGATTTCGCCGTCCGATCCTGTTCCGGCCGCCCAGCCGTCCGACACCCCTTGGTTCGCCGTGTCGACCTCGTTGCCGTCCGGGTCCAGAAGGCGAATTACGGTCCCGCTGTTGGCAAGCGACCCGCTGTAGATGATGTCTGCCGCCACATCGCCGACGGTGCTGTCGTCGGTGCGCTCGAGAAGGAAGTAGTCGCCGGGGGCAATCCTCCGCGAGCGAACCTCGCGTGTGTTGTCCTCGACAACATCGAGGCGGATGACCACATCGCCGAAGCGCAGCGTCCATCCGGCGAGGTCGATCTCCTCGGACGTCGGGTTGTGGAGCTCGATCCACTCGTCGGCTGCGCCGGCAGCCGTCCCCGCCCACGCCACTTCGCTGATGATCGGACCCGCCGCTACCGTTTGCGCAAGTCCCCAGACGGCAGCCACGAGGGCCACGAGGGCCACGATGCCTATCCATCGCGCGTACTTGGCCATGCTGTCTCCTTTCTGTTTCGTCTTGCAGTGCATAGTTTGTCGTGTAGGAGTATAACGCTACCTCTCCTACTTGTCAAGCTTCGCATGCCACAACCCTGTCCCACCCTTGTCTAGGGTCCTACCGTTTCGTACACTCCCTCCGCCACCCCGTCCCCGCTCGCAACCACTCATCGAAGGGAGCCGCTTTGCTGATCGAGCAGTTCGCAACCGGTGGTGACAGGAACTTCGCCTACCTCATCGCCGACGAGTCCGCCCACGTCGCGGCCACCGTCGACCCGTCGTACCAGCCGGAACGTCTCGTGGAGTTCGCCACCGGACAGGGCTTCGAGATCGTCTACTCGTTCTGCACGCACGATCACCACGACCACACCAACGGCAACCCGGCGATCGAGCGACTCACTGGCTGTCCGCCCTTGCTCTACGGACGGCTCGACCCGCGAACCGGTGCCCGTGTCGAGCACGGCGCCCGCTTCCCGCTCGGCGAGATCGAGATCACCGTACTTCACACGCCCGGTCACACGCAGGACAGCATCTGCCTGCTCGTGCCCGGGGCAGTGCTCACAGGAGATACCCTGTTCGTCGGCAAGGTCGGCGGCACCGGGTTCGGCGAAGACGCCGAGCAGGAGTTCGCGTCACTGCACGAACGCCTACTCGCCCTCCCGGACGGCACCCGGGTTCTTCCCGGCCACGATGTCGGCGTCGCCAAGGAATCGACCATCGGCCACGAGCGGCGCACCAACCCGTTTCTCACGTGCCCCGACCTCGCGGCCTTCGTGCACTTGAAGAGGACATGGACGAAGTACAAGAGGGAACACGGGATCGCTTGACACCCTGGTACGTCGACAGCTTCGGCAGCGACTACCTGACGCTCTACTCCCATCGCGATGACGATGAGGCACGAAGCGATGTGCGTGGGATCATCAAGATGCTGTCCCCAAGGCGCGATGCCTCGCTTCTCGACCTCGCATGTGGGGCCGGGCGGCATCTGCTGGCGTTGCACCGTGCAGGCTTTTGCCACCTGGTCGGGCTCGATCTGTCCACACAGCTGCTTGCGGCGGCCGCCCGCCGCCTCGCGGCGGCGGGTGCGTCCCACGTGCAGCTGATCCACGGGGACATGCGAAGCCCACCTCGTGAGCAGCGCTTCGCCACCATCCTCTCGCTGTTCACCTCGTTCGGCTACTTCCCTGAGGACGAGGAGAACCTTCAAGTGCTGCGCGGCGCCTACGAGGCGCTCTTGCCCGGGGGGCTCCTGCTGGTCGACACGCTGAACGCGCCGGCAGCCGTGGCCGCGCTCGTCCCCTCGGAGCGCCGCACGCACAACGGCCTCGACCTTCGGATCACCCGCCGCTACGACGCCGCGCGGCGTCGTCTGGAGAAGGAGACGCGGGTCGTGCGGGATGACGGCGGGCCCCACACGTTCCGTGAGTCGGTTCGCGTCTACGATGCGTCCGAGTTGGGCGACGCCCTCATCGCGGCAGGCTTTGACGATGTGGAGTGCTTCGGGTCGCTTCACGGCGCGTCGTATGACGAGCACAGTCAGCGGCTTGTCGCCGTCGGGCGTAGGGCGGCCGAATGATCGATCGCAGCTTCCCGCTCGAGATCGCCTACCCCAAAGCGCGGATCGCCTGCGACTACACCTCCGGACATGCTCCCGCCCGCCGGCTGTTCGCGTCGGCTCCCGAGGATGTCGAACGCCTCGCCCTTGAGCGCACACGGCAGGGACAAGCGCCCGAGGCGCTGGCGAACGCCATCGTCTGCTACAACCGGTCGCTCGGCGCGGCAGCGGAGGCGCTCGACGCTGCCGCTTCGTTACGCCACCGCGACGCTGTGTGTGTCATCACAGGACAGCAGGTGGGGTTCCTCGGCGGTCCGGCCTACGTTGCCTACAAGATCCTCACCGCGCTCCGCCATGCCCACGCGCTGCGCCGCACCCTGGGGATCCCTGTTGTGCCGGTCTTCTGGCTGGCGACGCAGGACCACGACCTCGGGGAGATCAACCGTTGCCACTACGTCGCCGCCGATGGGGAGGTGGCAACGGTGCGGTTCGAGTGGGACGGAGCCGGACGCCCGATCTCGACGCTTCCCCTCACGCCGGAGGCGCTCGAGTGTCGCGACCGCTACCTCGAGGCAGCGACCGCGCCGACGCGTCGCCCGGAGATCGCTCGGATCACCGCACCGGATCCGAAGGACGACTACAGCCTGTGGCACGCCCGCATTTGGACGAGGATCTTCTCTCGGCACGGCCTGGTGATCGTCGACCCTGCGAAGCTGGGTGCGTTCGCCGCGCCGATCTACGCACGCGCCGTCGCCGCCGAACGGGAGATCGCCGCGGCGCTGCATCGCGGGGCCGACGCCGTCCGGGAAGCCGGGTACGAGGTCGCTCTACCGATGGACAGAGCCGGGCGGCTGTTCACCCTCGACGCGGACGGACGCAGAGTGCGTCTTCCTCCTACCGATAGCGGAACCGCGCCGCAGGTGCGCTACGACACCCTCTCTCCCGACGCGGCGCTGCGCCCGGTGCTCGCCGACACCCTCTTCCCTGTTGTTCTCGACGTTCTCGGACCGGGCGAACTCGCCTATCACGCGCTGCTGCGCCCTGTCTACGAACTCTTCGACGTGCCCCAGCCCGCCGCGCGACTAAGATGGAGCGGCACGATCGTCTCGCCCGAGGAGGCGAGGCTCGCCGAGCAGATCGGCGAGGATCCGGAAACGCTGGTCGCTTCCGGGATCGACGTCCCGCAGGTCGCCTCACGGCTTGTCTCCGACGAACTACGCCAGATGTTCGCAGCGGCGCGAAGCCCAATCCAGAACGCATTCACCCAGCTTCGTCCGGGGGTCTGCGAGATCGACGCTACGCTCGATCGCGAGCGCGACCGCGCGGCACGCGCAGCGCTTCGAGAGCTCGAACGCCTGGAGCGACGCGCGGCGCACGCCCAACTGGAGCATCGGGGATTCGCCCCGGCGCGCCTGCAGCGGCTCGGTGTCGCGATCCGCCCCCGCGGAAGGCTGCAGGAGCGGGTGTTCCCTTTCCTCCACTTCCTCCATCGCCACGGACCGTCGCTTGTCGAGGAGCTGCTCTCTCTCGACACCGATGCCGTGATGCAGCACCATTGGATCTGCCGCGGGAGGTGGGATGAAAAGCGCTGACGTTCTCGTGTTCGGGGCTCATCCCGACGATCTGGAGATCGGGTGCGGCGGCACGGTGGCCAACCTCGCTCGGAGCGGACGCCGTGTCGTGCTCGTGGATCTGACGCGCGGCGAGCTGGCAACACGCGGCACCCCGGAGATCCGCGCCGCGGAGGCGGACGCTGCCCTCCGTGCTCTCGGCGCCGCGGACCGCGTCAACCTGGGGCTGCCCGACGGTGGCATTGCCGCCGATCCTCGCGCCACGGCGCTCATCGCCGGCGTCGTGCGCCGCCACCGTCCGCAGATGGTGCTGCTGCCGCACATCGAGGACCGCCACCCGGATCACATGGCCGCCGGTCGCCTCGTGTACGAGGGGGTGTTCCTCGCGGGCGTACAGAAGTTCGCGGCCGCGCCAGCCGGCGTCGCGCCACACAGGCCGGGCAGGTTGCTGTCCTACATGATCTGGCACGCGTTCTCCCCTGATGTCATCGTCGAGGTCCCCGAACCGCAGGCCGAAGCGAAGATGCGCGCGATCCGCGCGTACGCGACGCAGTTCCTCGCGTCGGCAGCGCCGGACCCCGAGACGCGACTCACCGACCCACGGACACTTGACGCCATCGAGAGCCGGATGGCCTATCTCGGTTCACTGATCGGAGCCCGCCACGGAGAGGGGTTTCTCATCCATGGCCACCTAAGAGTGGACGACCCTCTCGCCCTGTCGTTCGAGACGTTCTAGGAGGCTGCCTGTGCGCATCGGGATCTCCTGCTATCCGACCCACGGCGGAAGTGGCGTTGTGGCAACCGAACTCGGCAAACACCTCGCTGACCGCGATCACGACGTGTCGTTCATCAGCTACGCCTCGCCGCTACGCCTCACGCAGCTGCCGCAACGAGTGAGCTTCCACGAGGTGGAGATCGAGGAGTACCCACTGCTGCGGCAGTTCCCCTATACGTTGGCGCTGGCATCGAAGATGGTCGAAGTGGCGCAGGCCAAGAGGCTCGAGATCCTCCACGTCCACTACGCCATCCCGTTTGGCGCGGCAGCGCTGCTCGCTCGCCAGATCGTGACTGAGCTTCCGCTGAAGGTGGTCACCACCCTCCACGGCACGGACATCACGTTGGTCGGCAACAACGCGTCGTTCCGCCCGGTCACGAAGATGGCGATCGAGCGGTCAGATGCGGTCACCGCAGTATCGCAGTTCCTCATCGACGAGACCGTGCGCCAGTTCGAGATCAGCCGACCGATCGACCTGATTCACAACTTCATCGATCCGGACCGCCACGACGCCGCCCCCTGCCCGTGTATCCCGCAGAAGGAGGCACCCGATCAGGTGACGCTGATGCACGTGTCCAACTTCCGTCCCGTGAAGCGCGTACAGGACGTCATCGCGGTGTTCGCCAAGGTCCGCGAGGCCGTCAACGCACGGCTGTTGCTCGTCGGCGACGGCCCCGAGGCAACGGCAGCTCGCTGTACGGCAGAGCGCCTAGGCGTTCTTTCGGACGTTCACTTCGTGGGGATCGTCGACCACATCGCGCCGCTGCTGCGGACCGCCGACCTGTTCCTGCTGCCCAGCTCAAGCGAGAGCTTCGGGCTCGCCGCCCTGGAGGCCATGGCGAGCCGCGTTCCGGTGATCGCGAGCGATGTCGGCGGTCTCCCCGAGCTGATCGACGACGGAATCACCGGGCACCTCCTCCCCGTGGGCGACGTCAACGGAATGGCAACGCGCGCGATCGAGCTGCTTTCCGATGCCGATCGCCGTCGCGGAATGGGCGAGGCGGCACGTCGCGCAGCAACGGACCGCTTCGACTTCCGCCGCCTTGTGCCACAGTACGAAGCCGTGTATCGGCGGGTCCTGGAAGAAGCGTAGCCGCGGACTTCGCCGGTCCACGCCCTCGGTGTATACTGATCTTCTGAAGCGAGACGTACATGTCCCAGAGGAGATGCTCATGCGAAGAATCGTCGTGTTGTCCGCGGTCTTGATCGCCGTCATGTCGTTCGCGGCGTTGGCGAGCGACAGGGTGCTCCACCCCAACCCCACCAGCTTCAGGGCTGCCGAGATGCGCCTCCTCCTGCCGGCGCTCGATCGCCTGGCGGACACGCTCGCCGACACGCGGCTCGCTTCCGGACGCCACTTCCCGGACCAGTGGTCGAGTCAGGACTTCGCTGCCTATACCCAGGGGATCCTCGCGGCATCGGGCTACACCAGCAAGCTCGTGGCTGCGGAATGGGCGAGCGGTCGCCACGTGTGGCTCCTGGTGGCGGTCCCGCTGCCGGAACGGATCGCCTGGATTCCGACAGAGGCGACGCCCGAGGACGGCTTCGCGCAGCTTGTGCTGGGACGTGTCCCGATGTTCGAGGACGCGGACGGCCGGCTGTGGTTCGACGAACGCTACGTTGACCCCACCGAAGCGATCGAGCTGCCGGAGAACCTGGCACCGATTCCCGTTGTGACCGCAGTGCCGCTCATCGGGAGCGCAGGCGAGGAGTCTACGTTCTTCGGCACCGGATCCCATGATCCTGACGGAGAGGTGGTCTTGTGGTTCTGGGAGTTCCCCGAAGACAACGAGTCCTCCGGACGCATCGCCGGATACACCTTCACCCTGCCCCAGCACTACCCCGTCCGCCTGACCATCTACGATGACCGGGGCGCCTCGGCGTCCGCGACCCTCCTCTACACGGTCAACGCCCCGCGGGCAAGGGTCAGCGGCTGCCCCTGCGGCGGCTGAGAACATCGAGCGAGAGAGACGCGGCCTGCCGTAGGCGGCCAGCGTATGGCGTCGGCGTACGGCTCCATGGACATCATCGTATGCGGCGGAACCGATGTCCGGAGAGCGTGTAGATCCGAGGACGGATCATGATAAGGAGGGTCTCCCATGGGAAGCTTCGGGCAAGGCGTGCGGAAGACGTTCATCGCTCTCACCGCCCTGGCGCTGGTCTCCGCGGTGGGGTTCGCTGACGAGCTGTTCCTCGACACACACTACTACATCATCCCGATGGGCTTGATATCAATGGACCTCCCGTCGCTCACAGAGGCGGCGCGAGGGCTTGGGTACACCGTCATCGTGCGCGGCGCCGACGAGGTCACCGCGTACCGCGGCGGACTGCCGACAGAGGAGGGCGAGGAGGAGCTTCTCGGTGATCGGCCGCTCCTCTACATCGATCGGGGTGACGTACTGCTGGCGTTCAGCGGCTCGGACTTCGACTACACCCTGCGCCCGAGCGAGGCGGGCCACGAGCTGGTGATCGTGCCTCACATCCCGGTCGCCCAAGGAGCGGCGTTCGGCATCGCACTCAGTCAGCTCTACGGGCTCGGAATCGTCGGCAGCACCATGGGGGGAGACGCCCCCGTCGCCTATGAGAAGGATCCCATCAAGGGACCGCCGCCGCCCGAAGGGGTGCCGATCGACTCCGACATCTACGGGCTCGTCGTCGCCTCCGACTGGTTCAGCGCCGCGGCGACCCGAGGAATCGACCGCGACGGACTGCGCATCGCCGTGGTCGCAGAGAAGCTCGAGGCAGCGACCGTCCCGCCGGCGTTTCGACCGTTCGTCATCGACGAGACCGACGCGTTGGTCCGACTGCTCGCGCCGATCCACCGAATCGTCGAGCTCGCGGGCTCGGGCGCGTTCCGTCTGGTGCGCGTGGCCTACGAGCCGCAACCCCCTGCGCAGTAGGACCGGGAGGAACACGCCATGTCAAGGAAGCTCTGTTTGCTGTTGATCACGCTCAGCGTCGGGTCGATGGCCGCGTTCGCCACGACATCGATCTCCGTTGGCATCTTCGAGGATCTACAGGATGCGTGGATCGCCGCCGGCGAGCGCGTCGAGGCCGAGCATGACGTTCAGGTGGAGCTCTACCCGAGTTCCGAGTTCAGTCTCCAATTCGTCATCCGGCTGGGCTTCCGCGAACTTGCGATGTTCCGCGAAGAGTGGCTGACGAGCCTCGGTCGCTACTTCACCGGGATCTCCGAGGTCGAGCCCTCTCTGCGCGATGCCGGCGCGGGCATCGCCTACTACAACGGCTCACCCGTCGGGGTCCGCATGGCATCAGCCCCCGAGTGGTTCGTCGGCATCCACAGGTGGCCCGCGGACCGGGACGCCACGACGGCGCTCCTCGCCGCGGCCGCCGGCGTCACCCTCTCGGGGACAACGGTGACGCCAACCGGCGTTGCCACCACCCCCGCCGGCGACAAGCTGCCGCCGGGCACCCACCGGCAGAACGTAGACGGCTCCCTCTCGGCGCTGCTCGCAGGCACCGAGGCCGCCCTCGGCCAGGCGCTGTCCACCCTTCGATCGTTCCTTCCCTCCCAGGCGAGGAACGCCCTCGACCGTGTTGCGAGCCTCTACGGGATTCCCGTGACCCGATCGCCCTCCGGAGAGACGGCGGTCACCGTGGTGCTTGAGACGCGTGGCGCCACCGCATCGACGGCCCAGCAGGTCCGCTCGATGGGGGTGGCCAGCGAGGCTATCGAGACGTCCTCGCCGTCAGGCCTGGTCCGTGTCGACGTGCCGGTGTCGCAACTGGAGTCGTTCCTCGCGGGGGTTTCCGCATCAGCGTACATCCGCCCGCCCTACACGCCGCACCCGTTGGCAGTAACCGGGCAGGGGGTCGCTGCGATCCGTGCCGATGCGTTCCACACCGCCGGGTTCACCGGCGCCGGCGTCAAGGTCGCGGTGATCGACCTTGGCTTCTCCGGTCTGTCCTCGGCGCAAGCCTCAGGTGACTTGCCGTACGGCGTGATCACCAACGACCTTACCGGAACAGGGATCTCGACCGGACTCAGTCACGGGACCGCTGTCGCCGAGATCGTCCACGAGATCGCGCCCGGCGCCGAGCTTCACCTGATCAAGATCGCCGACGAGGTAGATCTGGACCTCGCGGTCACCTACTGCCAGAACAGCGGCATCGACGTCATCAACCACTCCTTGGGCTGGTACAACACCAACTTCTACGACGGCCTCGGCATCGTCGCCGACATCGCAGGGCGCGCCATCGCCGCGGGAATCCTTTGGGTGAACTCCGCAGGGAACGAGGCCCAACGACACTGGGATGGATCGTTCTCTGACGGCAACGGCGACGGGTGGAACGACACGGAGATTACGTTCTTCGCCCAGGGTGGCACGTCGATCGGCGTGTACATGACGTGGAACGAGTGGCCGGCGGCCTCTACCGACTTCGACCTCTACGTCATCGACCCGATGGGCAACACCGCCGGCGCGTCAACGAAGTACCAGACAGGGATCGAGGAGCCGACCGAGGCGATCTTCTTCACCGCAGCCATGGGCGGGAGCTACCGCATCCGCGTGCGCGGGGCCGGCTACGGCCAGCTCGAGATCTTCAACCTCTATCAGAACCTGGACTCTCCGGTGCCATCCGGATCGGTCCTTGCCCCGGGCAATGTCTTCGATGTCGTCACTGTCGGCGCCATCGACGTCAGCCAGTACACCTACGGCCCGCTCGCGTCCTACAGCTCCCGGGGGCCGGGCAACAACGGCGTCACCAAGCCCGATCTGGTCGCACCCGACACAGTGAGCACCGGGACCTCGCCGTACATCCCGTTCATCGGGACCTCGTGCGCCAGCCCGCACGCCGCCGGTGCCGCGGCGCTCCTCCTGTCGGAGACGCCAGGGCAAACGGCGGCGGCACTGCGCGGTCAACTGCTGGCTTCGGCGGTCGCGATGGGCGATCCCAACCAGTACGGACGCGGCCGCTTGGAGCTGTCAACAACAGCCGTCCCCAACCAACCGCCCGTTGCGGCATTCACCCTCTCTCCGGCGGCGCCGCTCCCCGGTCAAACCGTGAGCTTCAACGGCGGATCATCGTCGGACACCGACGGGTACATCACCACGTGGCAGTGGAGCTTCGGCGACGGCCAGATCGGCCAGGGCGCGCAGGTCACACACGCCTACGCATCGCCCGGCAGCTACCCGGTGACCCTCACCGTCACGGATGACGACGGGGCAACGGACACCGAGACGCGGTCCCTCACCGTCTCCGTGGTGCCCAACCAGCCACCGGTGGCGGCGTTCACCGTCTCCCCGGCGGCGCCGCTGCCCGGCCAGAGTGTGACGTTCAACGGCAGCTCCTCCTCAGATGCTGACGGGTACATCACATCCTGGGAGTGGAGCTTCGGCGACGGCCAGGTGGCACAGGGCTCGCAAGCGGGGCACGCGTACGCCACGTCGGGGACCTACACGGTGACCCTCACCGTCCGCGACAACAACGGCGCAACGGATACCGAGACCCGGTCGCTCACCGTGGCTGCAGTGCCCAACCAGCCACCGGTGGCGGCGTTCACCGTGTCTCCGGCCGCGCCCGTCCCCGGCCAGTCGGTGACGTTCAACGGCACGTCTTCCTCGGACCCAGATGGGTTCATCGCCTCCTGGGAGTGGAGCTTCGGCGACGGTCAGGTCGCGCAAGGGTCCCAGGTCGGTCACACGTACACGATCGCGGGAACCTACACGGTGACCCTCACGGTTCGCGACGACGACTCCGCGACGAACAGCAGCTCAAGGCAGCTCGCCGTAGCCGTCCCGGCGCAGGCGGATCTCGTTGTCGATGGTGTGTCTGTGACACCGCTCCAGCCGTCGCTTGGCGCCACACTGACGTTCGCCATCACGGTCAGGAACCAGGGGACGGCAGACGCCGGGTTCTTCCGTGTACGCCTCGACGGCGCCTCGTCCGCTACCGCCGGGTTCGTCTTCAGCCTCGGCGCCGGCTCGTCGCAGACGCTCAACCTGAGCCGTCCGCTCAGCCAGGCGACGGAGACGTTCACCATCACGGTCGACGATCAGAGCCAGGTTGTCGAGTCGAACGAGGCCAACAACACAGCCCAAAGGACTGTGTCGGCAACCGTTTCACCTCCCATCGCCGAGGCCGCCGGGCCCTACGCGGGCGCCGTCGGTCAGGCGATCGCGTTCGATGGGACGGGTTCGAGCGGGTCGATCACTGACTACTACTGGAGCTTCGGCGACGGGGCGAGCGCCCAGGGGGCGACGGCAACGCACGCCTACAACACGTCGGGGACGTTCACTGCAACGCTCACCGTGGTCGGTCCCGGCGGTCAGTCCCAGGACAGCGCCCAGGTGTCGGTGACCCCGGCGCAGCCGGCCCTCTCCGTACAGCTTCAGCTTCCCAAGTCCACCTACCAGTCCGGAGAGGCGATCGTCATCACCTACTCTCTCAACCGGACGGCGTACCTCTACATCTGCGACGTCGATGCCACCGGGAAGGTCAGCCTCGTCTTCCCGAACTACCGCGAGCCGAACAACTTGATGCCCGCGGGCACGTTCAACCTCCCGGGAGCCTCCGGCTACTCGATCCTGGTTGGACCGCCCACAGGGACGGAGACGCTCTTCGCCTTCGCGGCGACGTCCCCCCTCCCCAGCTTCCCGACCTCCTACGGTTCGAGCTTCCCGGTGCTGAGCTACGATCCAACGGGCTTCCGAAACGCGGTCGTTCAGTCGATGCAGTCCCTGCTTCCAAGCGGTGACTGGGCAGAGGACAGCCTGAGCTTCAGTGTGACCTCCCCGGCTCCGACAACCGGGACGCTGCTGCTCGGCTCCTCGCCCCAAGGGGCAACGATCTCCGTGGACGGCGTCCCGTCGGGCACCACGCCGGCGCAACTCACCCTCGCTGCGGGCGGCCACGTCGTCGGCCTGACGCTCACCGGGTATCAGCCGGCGAGCGTTGTTGTGACGATCGTTGCCGGGGCCACCATCAGTCGAACCGTGAACCTCACCGCGCTCGTTACCAACCAGAGCCCGGTGGCCGACTTCACGTACTCGCCGTCTGCGCCGGCGGTGGGCGACGCCATCAGCTTCAATGGTGCCGCCTCATCCGACCCGGACGGGACCCTCGTCGGCTTCCTGTGGGACTTCGGCGACGGAACCACCGCCTCCGGCGTGGCTCCGATCCACAGCTTCGCATCGAGCGGCTCCAAGACGGTCGCCCTGACAGTCACCGACAACGAAGGGGCGACCGGGATGACGAGCAAGATCGTCTCGGTGTCGCAACCGACGTTCGCGGAGCCTCGAGCCCTGTGGCGCTTCAACGAAGGCGGCGGCATGACCGCCGCGGACGCCTCGGCCAACGGCAACAACGCCACGGTCCTCGGCGCTGCGTGGACAACCAGCGTCGACGGCACCGCCGCCCTGTCGTTCGACGGGATCGACGATCGCGTGACGGCCCCGGCCTCGGCCAGCCTGAACACGTTCGGAACTGCGCTCACCGTCGAGGCGTGGATCCAGCCGAGCGCCCTTGGCGGCACCCAACGGATCGTCTCCCAAGACGGCCCATCGGCAAACGACAACCGGTTCATCCTGTTCACCGACGGAACCAACATCGGCGCCTCGGTCTACACGAGTCGCTGGCTCAACGCGACCGGGAGCACTCCGCTCTACAACGGTACGTGGTATCACGTTGCCGCGGTCTACGACGGGAACCGTCTACAGGTCTACGTGAACGGCGTAGTGGACGGAACGTCCAACGCGCGCGGCACGGTGGGACAGGGGCAGGCTGCTGCAGCGACGACCGTCGGCGCCAAGGAGGACGGTTCCCAGCCGTTCGCCGGACTCATCGACGAGGTACGCATCCACGGTGTGGCAGCCTCTACCGCGTTCACCCTCCTGCCGGCGAGCTACGTCCCACCCACTCCAACGAACCTCCCCCCGGTGGCCGACTTCACGTTCTTCCCGACGAACCCTCGCGTCGGCGAGCAGGTGCGCTTCGACTCCACGGCGTCGATCGATCCCGAGGACGGACCCAACCTGTCCAAGCGATGGCGGTTCAGCGACGGCGCCACTTCGGTAGGCGGAAGCCCGCGAAGGACCTGGGACACGCCCGGCACGTACACGGCAACACTCACCGTGACCGACTCCCAAGGCCTTGAGGCGAGCATCACCAAGGAGATCGTCGTCCGGCCCTAGCGTCCGCGCCGCCGCGAGGAGGGGGTGACGCCCCCTCCTCGGGCGGTGCGCCCTTCCCCTCCAAAGCCGTGGAAACCGCCCGTGTGGTGGCGTACCATCGTTTCATCACAGCCACCGGAGGACAGATCCCATGGGCAAATACCCGTTCATCGATAGCGCACTGAACGAGCTGCGCGACCTCGGCCTCTACAACACCATCCGCACGATCGACGGACCCGTCGGCGCCTGGGTGTCGATCGACGGACAGCGCGTGCTCAATATGTGCTCCAACAACTACCTCGGGTTCGCCAACGACGAGCGGCTCCGACGAGCGGCCAAGGACGCCATCGATGCATTCGGGGTCGGCCCCGGCGCCGTCCGCTCGATTGCGGGCACACTGTCACTGCACATCGAACTCGAGGAGCGCCTCGCGCGCTTCAAGGGCACAGAAGCCGCCCTGTCAGTGCAGTCCGGGCTCAACACCAACCTTGCGACCATCCCTCTGCTAATGGGCAAGCAGGACGTCATTTTCACCGACGAACTCAACCACGCGTCGATCATCGACGGCTGTCGTCTCACCAAGGCCGAGCGCGTCATCTTCCCGCACCGGGACCTCGACGCCCTCGCCCGCCTGCTAGAGGAGAACGCGGCGATCGAGAAGAAGCTCATCATCACCGACGGCGTGTTCTCCATGGACGGCGACATCGCACCGCTCCCGGGGATCGTGGAACTCGCCGAACGGCACGGCGCGATGGTCATGGTCGACGACGCCCACGGCGAGGGTGTCCTGGGGCGTCACGGTCGCGGGATCGTCGACCACTTCGACCTCCACGGCCGGGTCGACATCGAGTGCGGGACGATGTCCAAGGCGTTCGGCGTCATGGGCGGCTACATCGCCGGAAGCGCAGAGATCATCGAGTATCTGCGGCAGCGCGCACGGCCGTTCCTGTTCTCCTCGGCGGCGACGCCTCCTGATGTCGCCGCGTGCATCGCCGCCATCGACATCCTCGAGGCGTCCGACGAGCCGGTTCGCCGGCTTTGGGACAACGCGGCAAGCTTCAAGGCGGCGCTCGTCGAGAGGGGGTTCGACGTCGGCGTGAGCGAGACGCCGATCACCCCGGTGATGCTCGGCGAGGCGAGCACCGCGTGGGCGTTCTCACGCCGGCTGTTCGAGGAGGACGTCTTCGCGACCGCGATCGCGTTCCCCACCGTTCCGCGAGGCAAGGCGCGGATCCGCGTCATGCTGTCCGCTGCTCACTCCGATGAGGATCTGCGTTTCGCCGTCGACAAGTTCATCAAGGTCGGCACCGAGCTTGGGGTAGTCAAGTGACCGACCGCAAGGCGTTCCACGCCCCGTCGGCGCCGCCGGCCATCGGTCCCTACAGCCCGGCGCTGCAGTGCGGCGAGTGGGTGTTCACCTCGGGGCAGCTGCCGATCACCGACACAGGGGAGCTGATCGTCGACGATGCGGCCGCGGCGACCCGTCAGGCTCTCGCCAACGTGAAGACCCTTCTCGAGGCCGCCGGATCGCGGCTCGAGGACGTGGTCAAAGTCACCGTCTTCGTAACCGATCTCTCCACGTTCGGCGCCATCAACAAAGCGTATGCACCGTTCTTCCGCGATCCTCCGCCGGCGAGATCCTGCGTCGAGGTCCGCGCCCTGCCCATGGGCGCGCCGCTGGAGATCGAGGCGGTCGCTCGGCGACGCCCCGCGCACGCCTGATGCGGTTCTTCGACGCTCACTGCGACACCGTCATCAAGGTCCTCGACGAAGGCGTCGACTTCCGAAGCGATGTCCACGGCGCCCATGTCACCCTGCCCGGACTGCAGCAGGCCGGCGTCCGGGCCCAGGTGTTCGCCTGCTTCGTCCTGAGCGAGCGACACCCCGGACGCGAGCGCGAGCGCGCCGTTGCGATGATCTCTGCGATCCGCCGCATGGCAGAAGAGAGCCGCGGCGCGATGCGGTGTGTCGAGACGTGCGACGGGCTTCCGCGTCGTCCGGAGGATCCGATCGCGGCGATCATCGGCCTTGAAGGCGCCGATCCCCTCCAGGGAGACCCGGAAGCGCTTCGAGCGTTCCACGCCCTCGGCGTACGCCTGCTGATCCCGGCGTGGAAGGACAACGCGTTCTCCGGCACGGCCTTCGGCACCAACTCGCCGCTCACTGCAGCCGGTCGTGACCTGGTCGCGCTCGCCGAGGAGCTGGGCGTCGTTGTCGACGTTTCCCACCTGTCGGATCGCGCCTTCGACGACGTCCTTCGGATCTGCCGCCGGCCGATCGTCGCCAGCCACTCCGACTGCCGTGCGCTCTGCCCAAGCCCACGGAACCTCACCGACCCGATGATCCGCGCCCTGGCCGACCGCGGCGGCGTCCTTGGGATCAACTTCTACCCGGGGTTCCTCCATGCCCCGTTCTACGAGGCGCTGGAGCGGCTCCGGGCGGAGCTCCGCGACGTGTCGCCCGACCTTCGCGACAAGCGGCTTCGTGACTGGGCGAGCTGCGCCGAGCGTCCGCCGATGTCGTGGATCGCGCGGCACGCGACACACGCGATGGACGTCGGCGGCGAGGACTGCGTCGGATTGGGCGGCGATCTCGACGGTGTTACGAGCCTCCCTCAGGGAATCGACTCCGTTGCCGACTACCGGAAGCTACCCGTCGCCTTGCACGACGCCGGGATGTCCGCTCGCCGCGTCGAGAAGCTCTGCTACGGCAACTTCCATCGCGTGTTCGCCGAACTCCTGCCGCCCTCTTCCTAGCTCGCCGCTCGACGGAGCCTCTCGAGCGCCTCGCGATACCGCGTGTCAAGCCCCCGCGGGTCGGTGAGCTCCGGCACGTTGTTCATCGTCACATACGGGATCTCGCGCCCTGCCACGCGGATCCTTCCCGCGCCCTCGCGGGCAAGCTCATGCCAGTCGTCGTCGCCGTAGGTTCGCTCCATCTCCTTTCGCGGCACCGAGTGAGTGAGGATCCCGTCGCGACGCGCAACGTCGTAGCGCGCAAGGTTACGGCGCCACGACTCCTCGAACGGTACATCGACATAGAGGATCGCCGCCCGATCGAGCACGGCGGTGGACAGCCGTTCCAGGGCGTCTGCGTAGCCGCGCTTCCCTCCCCGCGAGAACTCGATGACGAGCGTCTTCCCGGGCCGCCGAGCCGCGAGAAGCGGCTCCACCTCCTCGTTTAGACGCTCGATCAGGAACGACCAGATGCCGTCGTCGGTGACGGAGTAGTTGCCCACCTCGGCGCGCGAGTAGAGCCGGCGGCGGCCGGTCTTCTCCCATAGGTCGTCTTCGATAAACTTCCGCCAGAGGATCGGGAAATCATCGACGACGCGCAGCGTGCCGAGACGGTAGCGGCTTCGCCGGACCGCGAGCGGCGTCCTCTGCATGTAGTCGATGAGCTCGCTCTTGCCGCTCGCCGGCCGCCCGAGCAGGAGCACCACCGGGAACACATCGTCGTTCGGCATCGCCACGCCCCGATACTGCAAGCCCAGAAGATCTACCACCTCGGCAACAACCTCGTGCGCCGAGCGATCCGCATCGACTGACACGACCCGCGTTGGGCGGCCGGCGTGCCACGACGCGAGGAACTGCGTCATCTTCCGAAGCGTGGGTTCCTCTACCTCGAAGTCCGGCGTCCCCCGCGCCCGCTGCCGAAACACCGAGACGGCCTCCGCTGCCTCCAGCCTCAGGTAGAGGTCCGCCATGGGAGCCGCTCGCTCCAACTCGTCCAGATGCCCGTCAAGCGAGGGGTCGGAGAGCGCGCGGCAGTAGGCAAGATGGACCCCCATGTGCGACTCTTCGAGGCACAGCTTCCCCGCGGCGAGCGCCATCTCGATCGCCTGTCGACGCCGCGGTAGCTCCGCGAGCAGCGCCGCCGCGAGCGCCGAGCGATCGGTGAACAGGTCGAGCCCGTCCCGGAGGACGACCTCTTTCACCATCTCGGGCAGCACCACCGCTTGATCGGAGTAGAACCGCTCGATCAGCGCAAGCAGCTCACTCTTGCCCACGGCAGGCAGCCCCTCAACGACTATGTGTTGCGGGCGGTTCGTCATGTCCGTCATTGTAGGCGCCGGCGACTCGTCTGTCCGCAGCGCTTCGTTCTCTTTTCCTTACGGAGGTTTGGCCTCCTCGACAGTCAACGAGCGCACGGTATAATGGGCCACTTCGACAGAGGGGGGCATCATCGCGTGGGGAAGCTGATCATCGTTGAGTCGCCGACGAAGGCGCGGACCATCGGGCAGTTCCTCGACTCCGAGTTTCGTGTCCTGTCCTCGTACGGGCACGTGAGGGATCTGCCCAAATCCGACCTCGGCGTGGACATCGAGCGCGACTTCGAGCCGAAGTTCGAGACCAAGCGGGGGAAGCACATCCAAGCGCTCCGTGAAGCCGCGCGTGAGGCGACCACCATCTACCTTGCGACCGACCACGACCGCGAGGGCGAGGCGATCGCGTTCGACCTGTACACCATCCTTCGCCGCGTCGCCCCGGGAGAGGAGCGGTTCGTCCGCCCGGTGTTCAACGAAATCACGCGTGGCGTCATCGAGCAGGCGCTCGAGAGCCCCGCGGGGATCAACAGCGACCGCGTTGAGGCGCAGCGCACCCGACGGATCCTCGATCGACTCGTGGGCTACTCGGTCAGCCCCCTTCTCTCCAGGGTGATCGCCGGCAACCGGTTCGGCGGGCTGTCGGCGGGTCGCGTGCAGTCCGTGGCCCTCCGCTTGCTCTGCGATCGCGAGGACGAGATCGGCCGGTTCGTCCCCAAGGAGTACTGGGAGATCGACGTCGCGCTTCGAAACGGAGAGCCGTTCGTCGCCGGTCTCACCAAGCAGCACGGCGAGAAGATCGACGTCACCTCCCGCGAGGACGCCGAGCGCATCTCGGAGGAGATCCGTCCGTCGACTCCGCGCGTCGAGGCGGTCACCCAAACGGAGCGCAGGCGGCAGCCGCCCGCCCCGTTCATCACCAGCTCCCTGCAACAGGCAGCGTCGTCCCGGCTTGGATTTGCGCCCAAGCGGACCATGCGTGTCGCCCAGGAGCTCTACGAGGGTGTATCCCTGCCCGAGGGCAGCGTCGGGCTGATCACCTACATGCGCACCGACTCGGTGCGCGCCTCCGACGAGGCGATCGCCGACGCGCGGTCGATCATCGAGGAGCGCTTCGGGGATCGGTACCTCCCCTCCAAGCCGCGCCGTCACAAGAACAAGCGACGCTCGCAGGATGCGCATGAAGCGATCCGTCCGACCGACCTTCGTCGCGCGCCCGAGGCGATCGCGTCGCACCTGTCGCCCGACCAGCGGAAGCTCTACGACCTCGTCTACCGCAGGTTCCTGGCAACACAGATGGTTCCCGCCGTGTTCCGTCAGCGGAAGGCCGTGGTCGACGCCGCCGGCTACACCCTCGAGGCCAACGGGACGACACTCGCGTTCGACGGATTCCTCACGCTGTTCCCTGAGCAGATCAAGGAAGGACAGGTCATCCCCGAGGGCCTCGCCGCGGATCAGACGCTCAAGGTAGACGAGGTGATCAGCACACAGAAGTTCACCGAACCGCCGCGGCGCTACAGCGAGGCGGGACTGATCAACCTCCTGGAAAGGGAGGGGATCGGCCGCCCCAGCACGTACGCGTCGATCGTATCGGTCATCCAGGAGCGCGGCTACGCTGTGCGTCAGGGAGCAAGCCTCCGCCCGACACTCCTCGGACACGTTGTCGTCGACTTCTTGAAGCGGTTCTTCGAGGAGACGGTCGAGCCACGGTTCACCGCCCACATGGAGGAGGATCTCGACCAGATCGAGGAGGGGACGCTGTCGCGCCGAAGCGCCCTCGACGAGTTCTACACCCCGTTCGCCAAGAGACTGCAGCAGCTCGAGGAGGCGCTCGCCGAAAGCGACAAGGCCCCGTTCAAGATCCTGAGCGACGTGCAGTGTGAGGCGTGCGATGCGCTGATGGAGCTTCGCTTCTGGAGAGGATCGCACTTCCTCGGCTGCAGCAACTACCCGGAGTGTCGCCAGACGATCGACCTTCCGCCAGACCTCCCGTACCGCTTCGACGGTGGCGTCCTCGTCGTTCGCGAAGCCCTCGAGGCAATGGAGAGAAGCGCGGAGACTCAGGCGTGCGAGATCTGCGGCCACGAGATGAGGATTCGGAACGGCCGCTACGGAAGGTACTTCCGCTGCACCAACGAAGAGTGTGGCGCCACCGCGCCGGTGTCCACCGGTGTCCCCTGTCCGAAGTGCGGCGAGGGGATCTTGATCGAGAAGTACTCCGCCAAACGCCGCCGCGCATTCTACAGCTGCGATCGGTACCCGGACTGCCGCTTCGCCGTCACGGAGCGCCCGGTCAAGCCGTGCCCCGTGTGTGAAACAGGCGTTCTGTCAGTAAAGGGCGATACGCTTCGATGCAGCAACAAGGAGTGTGGCCACGAGGAGCCCGCCGTCGAAGAACCGGCGACGGGCGAGAAGGCTACGCCTCCTCCGACAGAAGCTTGAACCACTCCAGTCGCCGCTTCAGATCAGAGTCCTGGAGCTTCTCCAGCGCCTCTTTCTGGATCTGCCGGACCCGCTCCCGGCTGATGCCGAACTCGAGCCCCACCTCGTCGAGGGTGCGTGGCTGGTAGTCGTTGAGCCCATAGCGAAGCTCGAGGATGCGCTTCTCGCGGTCGGTGAGCCGCTCGTCGAGCGCCCGCTCCAGCTCCTCCACGAGCAAATGCTCGAACGTCTCGCGCTCCGGAGACTCCGCCGACCGGTCCTCGATGAAGTCTCCGAGAACCGACCCGTCGTCGTCGTAGCCAATCGGCATGTCGAGCGACGTCAGGCTCTGTGCAGTCTTCTTCGCCTTGACGATGTTCTCCTCGGTGGTTCCAAGCTCCTCGGCCAGCGTCTCTGAGGTCGGGAGCTCTCCGAACTCCTTGAGGAAGTTGCGCTCCACCTGGTAGATCTTTCGTATCAGCTCGTTGATGTGCGTGGGCACGCGGATGGTCCGCGACCGGTTGGTGATCGCCCGCAGGATCGCCTGCCGGATCCACCACGTGGCGTACGTGGAGAACTTGTAGCCCTTCTTGTAGTCGAACTTCTCGATCGCCTTCATCAAGCCGAGGTTCCCCTCCTGGATCAGATCCAGAAACGGCAGTCCACACCCTCGGTAGCGCTTGGCGATCGACACAACAAGACGGAGGTTCGCCTCAGCGAGCTCCTCCTTTGCCCGCTGATCCCCCCGCTCGATCCGCTTGGACAGGCGCACCTCGTCCTCGCGGGTCAGCAACGGCACCCGACTGATCTCCCCGAAGTAGGTACGGATGGGGTTGTCGGAACGACCCGAACGCGGACGCTCGTGTTTGTCCTCAGGCGTCTTGCTCAGGTTCTCTTTCAGGTTGAGCGTCGCCCGTGGCTGATTCATTGCATCCTCCGTTGGCTTCCTTGGCCTCGAAACCAGACAAAGTCGGGCGACCCTGACGGTCTCCCGACTCCACCACTCGCCGCGTTGTCGTCTCCAGGCGTTCGGTTCGAGACAGCCAAACCCCAGCACTCCGACTTCTGCGTCCTCCGCCAACACGTGAGTATAACACGGACAAACGCCGATGTGAAGCCCGAGACGCGCCACGCGATCAGCTGCGCGGAAGGTAGAGGAGCAGCGCCCCTACAGCGAGCCCGACAAGGATCCACGCCTGCTCCACGTCGAACCTTTGAACCGAGCGCGGCGCCGCCCCAAGCGTGACGCTGGCGCCCAGCGACACATAGGGACGGAACGCAAGGGCGAGGGGAAGCTCCTCTTGGTTGCGGATCTCTGCATGGAACGCCAGTGGCTCGGCCACCCACACCTGGATCCCGGCAACAAGGTGTACCGCCGGTGAAAGCAGCCACCGATCCGCGACGCGCGTCAGCCCGAGGGAGAACCCACCGCCGGCGTAAAGCGACACTGGGCCCAGCCACGCCTTGGGTGCGAGCGTGGCGTGGAGGCCGAAGCTGTTCGGGAACGACACCGGCTGGGTGTCGACAACGACAAAGCCGGTCAGGCTGTCGTCGAGATACAGCTCGCTTTGGATATAGGACCGGGCGTCCGCCCACTGAACCGGAATGCCCCAGGGAACCCCTGTGCCAAAGCCAAACGACACTGCGGCACAGGCCATCCCCTGCCCTGCGATCAGTACGGACACCACGGCGTACACCGCCATCCGTCGTTTCATCGCACGCCTCCCCCCCCCCTGATACCGCGTCGGGGCGACGCGGAGAAGGCCCAGCGACCGACCCAAACGGGAGCATTGTCCCGAGTCAACGCCGTCCACCGTCGGTGCGCCGGCCCCTCGATCGTCACTGCGGCACGCCTGGAAGCCCCGAAGTGCCCAAGCTATACTCGATCTTCGTCGGTCGAAACCACGTTCCCCCGTGCAAGGAGACCAGATGCTCGAACTTCTGACAAGCGTTGCCCAGGGCGCGGATTCCTGGGCAGAGGTCAGGTACCACGCGCGCCGGAGGAAGCAGATCCGCGTGCGAAACGGACGTCTCGAGGAGTCCTCGTCAACGGAGAGAGCGGGTGTCGGCGTTCGCGTTCTCGTGGACGGCGTGTTCGGTTTCGCGAGCACCACCGACCTCTCGCGCGAGGGGATCCTGCGAAGCCTCCGTGACGCCCAGCAGGCGGCGCGCGCCGCCGCGTCCTCCAAGAAGCATCGGATAGAGAAGCTCGCCTCCATTCCGCCGACCGCTGGGGCGTTCGGATTCGACGTGGACGACCCGCTTGATGCCCACACTCTCGAGGAGAAGCTCGAGCTCGTCCAGCGCATCGAGCGCCGGATCGCCGCGTCCGATCCCCGCATCGTGTCCTCATCGGCGTCCTACGGAGAGCTTGTTGACGAGAAGGTCATCGCGACCTCCGACGGGGTCGCGGTGCACCTGTTCCAGTCGCGACCCGAGTTCCGCACCATCGCCACCGCCGGGGAGAACGGCATGCAGAGCCTCGGTATGGACTCAGTGGGCGTTTGCGGAGGCTGGAGCGACATGTTCTGCAAGCGTACGGCGGAGCAGCTGGCCGACCACGCAGCGAAGATGGCCGTCGACAAGCTCGCCGCTCCGTTCCCCGAAGGTGAGGAAGCCACCGTCATCCTCGACCCCGAACTGGTCGGCATCCTGGCCCACGAAGCGATCGGTCACACCGTAGAGGCGGACCTCGTCCTCGGAGGCGCCATCACGCAGGGGAAGATCGGCCAGACGGTCGCCTCGCCTCTGGTCACACTGTGCGACAGCGGGCATTCGGAGCGTCTTCCCCACGCGGTCGGGACCTCGCCCGTGGACGACGAGGGTGTCCCCGCCCAGCGCACCGTTGTGATCGAGCGCGGTGTTCTTCGTTCCTACCTTCACGATCGCGAGACCGCGGCGCACCTCGGCGTAGAGCCCACGGGCAACGCCCGCGCCTGGGAGTACAGCGATCAGCCGCTCATTCGGATGCGCAACACCTACATCGAGCAGGGAGACACGCCGCTCGCGGAGATGATCGCCGGCGTAGATCACGGGTACTACCTGAAGGGCCTGGGCATGAGCGGCCAGGCGGACTCGAACGCCGAGTTCATGTTCGGTGTCGGCGAGGCGTGGAGGATCGACGGCGGGAAGCGCGGGGAGTTCCTTCGCGAGGTCACCATCTCCGGCAACGCATTCGACGTGCTGAAGTCCGTCGACGCTGTCGGCAACGACTTCGACTGGGAATACAGCGCCGGCTACTGCGGCAAGGGGCAACCTGCCAAGGTGGACTGTGGCGGGCCGCACGTACGCTGCCGGATCACGATTGGAGGGCGACAGCAATGACCAACGACAGCCTTCTCGAGCGGTGTCGGGAGACGCTTGCCGCGGCGACGACGAGCGGAGCGGAGCACGCCGAGGTCGTCGGCGCTACGGTACATCGCATGACCGCGACCGTCTCCAAGCACGATCTTCAGATCACACAGAGCCAGCGCGAAACGAACCTCGGTGTGCGCGTGTTCGACGGCAACCGCTTGGGCTTCGCGTGCACCAATCGCCCGGAGAACGCCGCGGCCATCTGCGCTGATGCAGTGGCGATCGCCGCTGCCTCACCTGCCGACGAACACAACGTTCTCGCAGCAGCCGGCGATCTGCCTCCCGTTGCCGACCTGTTCGACCCCGCGGCCGAGGCGTTCTCCACGAAGGATGTGGTTCGACAGGCGATCCGGATGATCGAGGTCGCCACGGCGTTCGACCCGCGCGTCATCCTCGGCGACGCGGAGTTTGTCGCCGAGGTCACGGAACGAGCGATCGCCACCAGCGCCGGGGTCGCCGCGTCCGAGCGAGGCAGCCTGTTCACCTACTTCGCGCTGGCCACCGCACGCGACGGCGAGAAGGTCTCGAACTTCGACTTCCAGTTCGGCGCGGCGCGTTCCGTGGCACAGGTCGATGTCGAGCCGATCACGCGGCGCGTCTCCGAGAACGCCCTCGGATCGCTCGGCGCAGAACCGGGAGTGACGTTCAACGGAACGGTGCTCCTCTCCCCGAACGCGGCGCTCTCCGTGCTCGTGTCGCTCATCGGCTTCCACGCGAGCGGCATGAACGTGTTTCGCGGCATGAGTCGCTGGGGAGATCAAGTGGGCAAGCCCGTTGCCTGCGAGCAGCTGACGGTCGTGGACGACGGCACGCTGCCCGGCGGCGTGGGCAGCTCGTCGTTCGATCGCGAGGGCGTGGCGCACCAACGGGTGGCGCTCATCGACAAGGGCCGCCTCACATCGCTGCTGCACAACACCTACAGCGCTCATGCGCTCGGGGCAACGTCCACCGGACACGCGAGCGGTTCGCCCCGGTCGCTGCCCGACGTGGCGTTCACCAACCTGGAGATCCTTCCCGGAGACCGCTCCCGAGACGAGCTCATCTCGGAGATCGACAGAGGACTGCTCGTCACCCGTTTCTCCGGCAACACCAACCCGGTCACCGGCGACTTCTCCGGCGTTGCCAAGGGGGCGTTCCTCATAGAAAACGGCAAACTGGCGCGCCCCGTTGCCGGGACGCTCATCGCGGGCAACGCGTTCGAGGCGCTGCAGCGGCTCTCCGGACTCTCGAAGGAGCGGGAACAGGTCTACAACTTCAACCTGCCGTTCGTTCGACTGGAGAGCGTCTCGGTGACCGCGGCCTAGAGGCAATGGGCGGCTCCGGCGGACGCACAGAGGACAATCGAGTGTCACGCGGGAAGCCGCACATCCGCGAGCTTGCCGCTGATGACTACGACGCGTTGGTCGCGCTGTGGACGGCCGCCGCTCTCCCTTTCCGTCCGAACGGCCGCGACACCCGTGAGTGCATCGCACGAGAGATCGAAGGCCCCTGTTCAGTGTTCCTCAAGGCAACGGTCGGCGGCCGTCTCATCGCCGCGGTCCTCGGAACCCACGACGGCCGCAAGGGGTGGATCAACAGGCTGGCGGTGCACCCAGAGCACCAGCGTCAGGGGACCGGCGCCGCCCTCGTGCGCGAACTGGAAGCGCGGTTCAAGGCGATGGGCATCCAGATCGTCGCCTGCATGATTGAGGACTGGAACGAAACCTCCATGGAGGTCTTCGAGAAGCTGGGCTACCGACAGCACCCGGAGATCGCCTACCTAACCAAGCGTGCCCACCCCGATGCGTAGGGGCACGGCAAGCG